>OGTG01000018.1_pt1 | contig 180849 bp, 166 predicted proteins | sample 1574571 | NCBI WGS metagenome assembly OGTG01 (sample SAMN03295826, study PRJEB24534) | human gut metagenome | isolation source: fecal sample 1 from infant 4 | host: Homo sapiens | place: USA: Pittsburgh, PA | collected 2014-07
GTTGTAACGACTAAGGAAGAGACCAAGACAGAAGAAGTTGCTTTCCAAACTAAGGAAGTAACAAATCCAGATCTTCCAGAAGGAACTCGCCGAGTGAAAACAGCTGGCCAAAAAGGTGTTCGTACCATTGTTTACACAGTCACTTACACAGACGGAAAAGAGACAGGTCGTGAGGTGAAATCAAACACAATCACTACTCCAGCAGTAGACGAAGTTGTCGAAGTTGGAACTAAGAAAGTAGTAGCCCCAGTTGTAACGACTAAGGAAGAGACCAAGACAGAAGATGTTGCCTTCCAAGTCAAAGAAGTGCAGAACGCAGACCTTCCAGAAGGAAGTCGTCAAGTGACGACAGCTGGTAAGAAGGGTGTTCGCACCATTGTTTATACAGTGACTTACACAGATGGCGTTGAAACTGGTCGTCTTGAGAAATCAAGCAAAATCACCACTCCAGCAGTAGATGAGATTGTCGAAGTTGGAACTAAGAAAGATACTGTAACAACAGGGAACCAAGCTGAAAGCACTAAGAAAGAAGAAACTGCAAGCCAAGATAAGAAAGTTCTACCAAGCACAGGTACAGCTTCTACCAGTCTTCTTTCAATGATTGGTTTATTTATCGCCGGTCTAGTCGGCTTTGTCGTTCGTAAGAGGGACTAAGGCTCTCTAATTGTACAAAAGCATCTTTTGTACCAGAAATACTAAAAAGAACCCAGAATTTATTCTTGGGTTCTTTCTTTATAAATTAAAACGAATTACTATGGATAAGTTGTTAGAAACAATATCTTGTTATGGAATTTGTAGAGTAGTATGAGTCTGTTCTAGCTTGAAAGAATGGTTAACCAATTTTAAACTAGTTCATTGATAGAAGTAAAATCTCTACCCAGGCCTTGGGCAACTGGGAGGCTGGTCAAGTAACCTTGATAAGTGGTCACACCTTGACGCAAGCCTTCATCTTCAGCAATTGCTTGTGCGAATCCTTTGCCAGCCAGAGCTTCGATATAAGGAAGAGTGACATTGGTTAGGGCGATGGTTGAAGTACGGGCAACCGCACCAGGGATATTGGCAACGGCATAGTGGAGAACACCGTATTTTTCATAGACAGGTTCATCGTGCGTTGTCACACGGTCAGCTGTCTCGATAACACCACCTTGGTCAACGGCAACATCAACGATGACAGAGCCTGGACGCATTTGTTTGACCATCTCATCTGTAACCAATTTTGGTGCTTTGGCACCAGGGATGAGCACCGCTCCAATCACTACATCAGCATCTCTCACACTTGCTTCAATATTGAAAGAATTAGACATAAGAGTTTGAATTTGGTTTCCAAAGACTTCTTCTAGAACTGAGAGACGTTTCGCGCTGATATCTAAAATAGTCACTTGAGCACCAAGACCAAGGGCGATGCGGGCAGCATGTGTACCGACGACACCACCACCGATGATGGTTACTTTTCCTTTTGGAACACCTGGTACACCACCTAGTAGGACACCAGAACCACCAGCTTGCTTAGTAAGGAAGTGGGCTCCGATTTGAACAGCCATACGACCGGCAACCTCACTCATAGGAACGAGGAGTGGTAGTTGTCCTTGATTGTCACGAACAGTTTCATAGGCAATTCCTGTTGTTTTTGCTGCTAACATAGCATCTGCTAATTCTGGAGCAGCGGCCATGTGCAAGTAAGTGAAGAGGAGAAGATCATCGCGCAAGTATCCGTATTCAGAAGCTAGAGGTTCTTTTACTTTCACGACTAACTCTGCTGCCCAGGCTTCACCAGCAGTAGCGACAATCTCAGCTCCTTGCTTTTGATAGTCAGCATCAGTAAATCCTGAACCAAGACCAGCATTTGTTTCGATGAGGACGCGATGTCCACGAGAAACTAAGCTATGGACACCAGCAGGTGTGAGGGCGACACGGTTTTCGTTATTTTTAATTTCTTTTGGAATTCCGATTAACATAGAGATAACCTACCTTTCAATTGACGGGATTGTATTAGTTGTCACATTCCAGTTCATAAATGAAAAATGTGATGGTTTTATTGTATATGAAAACGCTTCAAAAATCAAGAAAAACTTGTCATCCAAATTTATTTATGCTAGACTAGTGAGAATCAAGATCTAATGGAGGGAAAGTATGGAATCAATATTTGTTAAATTTGCCCAGTATCCATCTATAGAAACGAAGCGTTTATTGCTCCGACCTGTAACCTTGGATGATGCGGAAGCTATGTTTGAGTATGCCTCAGACAGAGAAAATACACGCTACACTTTTCCAACAAATCAAAGCTTAGAAGAAACCAAGAACAACATCGCTCAGTTCTACTTGGCTAATCCCTTGGGACGGTGGGGAATCGAAGTAAAAAGCAATGGTCAGTTTATTGGAACTATTGATTTGCACAAGATTGACCCAATTCTCAAAAAAGCAGCTATTGGTTACATTATCAATAAAAAGTATTGGAATCAAGGATTGACGACAGAAGCCAATCGGGCCGTGATTGAGCTGGCTTTTGAGAAGATTGGAATGAACAAGTTGAGCGCTCTTCACGACAAAGACAATCCCGCATCTGGCAAGGTTATGGAGAAATCAGGTATGCGTTTTTCCCACGAAGAACCCTATGCCAGAATGGATAATAAAGAACCAGGTCGAATTATCACAAGAGTTTATTATGTCTTGACCAAGGAAGACTATTTTGCAAATAAATAAGCAGTTGAAAAGAAATTTTTGACTGTTTTTTCTTTCTCTTACGAATAATCTAAGAGAGGAGAAAATATGGAAGCAATTATCGAGAAAATCAAAGAGTATAAAATCATTGTCATTTGTGCTGGTTTAGGCTTGGCCTTGGGCGCATTTTTCCTACTAAAGCCAACTACACAGACACCCGTCACAGAAACAAATTTGCAGACTGAAGTTGCAGCTGTTTCAAAGGATTCATCGTCTGAAAAAGAAATGAAGAAGGAAGAAAAGGACGAATCTCCTGAACAAGATCTAATCACAGTAGATGTCAAGGGTGCTGTCAAATCGCCAGGGATTTATGATTTGCCAGTAGGAAGTCGAGTTCATGATGCCGTTCAGAAGGCGGGTGGATTGACAGAGGAAGCAGATAGTAAGTCGCTCAATCTCGCTCAGAAAGTCAGTGACGAGGCTCTTGTCTATGTTCCAACTAAGGGAGAAGAAGGAGTGAGTCAGCAGGCTGCCTCTGGAACGACTCCTTCGACAAGTAAAGATAAGAAGGTCAACCTAAATAAAGCTAGTCTGGAAGAACTCAAGCAGGTCAAAGGCTTGGGAGGAAAGCGAGCACAGGATATTATCGACCATCGTGAGGCAAATGGCAAATTCAAGTCGGTTGATGAATTAAAGAAGGTCTCTGGCATTGGCGCTAAGACCATAGAAAAGCTAAAAGACTATGTTACAGTGGATTAAGAACTTCCCTATCCCTCTAATCTATCTGAGTTTTCTGTTACTCTGGCTTTACTACGCCATTTTCTCAGTATCTTATCTTGCTTTACTAGGCTTTGTTTTTCTACTCATCTGTCTCTTTCTTCAATTTCCTTGGAAATCGGCTGGTAAAGTTTTAGCGATTTGTGGAGTCTTTGGCTTTTGGTTTCTGTTTCAAAACTGGCAACAGACACAAGCTAGTCAAAACTTGGTCGATTATGTAGAAAAGGTGAGGGTTTTACCAGATACCATTAAGGTCAATGGAGATAGTCTGTCCTTTCGGGGCAAGGCTGAGGGCCGCACTTTCCAAGTTTACTATAAACTCCAGTCCGAGGAGGAGAAAGAGCACTTTCAAGCCTTGACAGACCTTCATGAGATTGAACTAGAAGGAAAATTGTCCGAGCCAGAAGGTCAGAGAAATTTTGGTGGATTTGACTACCAAGCCTATCTGAAAACTCAGGGGATTTACCAAACTTTGACTATCAAGAGTATCCAGTCAATGAAAAAGATTAGCAGTTGGGATATAGGAGAAAATCTGTCCAGTTTACGTCGAAAGGCTGTAGTTTGGATTAAGATGCACTTTCCAGATCCTATGAACAACTATATGACAGGTCTTCTTTTCGGACACCTAGATACTGATTTTGAGGAGATGAATGAGCTCTATTCCAGTCTTGGAATTATCCATCTCTTTGCCTTGTCGGGTATGCAGGTGGGCTTCTTTATGGATGCCTTTAAGAAACTCCTCTTACGATTGGGCTTGACCCAAGAAAAGTTGAAGTGGCTAACTTATCCCTTTTCCCTTATCTATGTAGGTCTGACAGGATTTTCAGCATCTGTCATTCGCAGTCTCTTGCAAAAGTTACTGGCCCAACATGGTGTTAAGGGTTTGGATAATTTTGCCTTGACGGTGCTTGTCCTCTTTATCATCATGCCCAACTTTTTCTTGACAGCAGGAGGAGTCTTGTCCTGTGCCTACGCCTTTATCTTGACCATGACTAGTAAAGAAGGGGAGGGACTCAAGGCTGTTGCCAGAGAAAGTCTGGTCATTTCTTTGGGAATATTGCCCATTCTATCCTTTTATTTTGCAGAATTTCAGCCTTGGTCTATCCTTTTGACCTTTGTTTTTTCCTTTCTGTTTGATGTGGTCTTCTTGCCACTTTTGTCCATCTTATTCATTCTGTCTTTTGTTTACCCAGTCACTCAGTTTAACTTTGTCTTTGAGTGGTTGGAGGGCGTCATTCGCTTGGTATCGCAGCTGGCAAGCAGGCCTCTGGTCTTTGGTCAACCCAACGCATGGCTTTTGATTCTACTGTTAGTTTCATTAGCCTTGGTCTATGACATGAGGAAAAACATCAAAAGACTAGCAGGAATCAGTCTTTTTATTGTGGGGCTCTTTTTCTTGACCAAGCATCCGTTGGAAAATGAAATTACCATGCTGGATGTTGGGCGAGGGGAGAGTATTTTCCTACGGGATGTAACTGGTAAAACTATTCTCATAGATGTAGGAGGTAAAGCAGAATCTGACAAGAAAATCCAAACTTGGCAGGAAAAGGCGACGACCAGCAATGCTCAGCGCACCTTGATTCCCTATCTTAAAAGTCGCGGAGTAGACAAGATTGACCAGCTGATTTTGACCAATACAGACAAGGAACATGTTGGTGATTTACTGGAGGTGACCAAGGCTTTCTATGTTGGGGAGATTTTAGTATCAAAAGGAAGTCTGACACAGAAGGAATTTGTAGCGGAACTAGAAGCAAGTCAAAACAAGGTACGTAGTGTGACAGCAGGGGAAAATTTGCCGATTTTTGGGAGTCAGTTAGAAGTGTTATCTACAAGGGAAAATGGAGAAGCTAATCCCGATGATTCCTTGGTTTTTTATGGGAAACTTTTGGATAAGCACTTTCTCTTCACTGGAAACTTGAAGGAGAAGGGAGAGAAGGATTTTCTAAAGCAATACCCTAACTTAGAGGTGGATGTCTTGAAAGCAGGCCAACATGGTTCTAAAACGTCCTCAAATCCAGTTTTTCTAGAAAAACTCAAACCAGAGATCACTCTCATTTCAGTTGGAAAGAACAATCGTGCCAAACTCCCCCATCAGGAAACTTTGACCCGACTGGAAGTCATCAAGAGTAAGATTTACCGAACCGATCAGCAAGGAGCCATTCGCTTTAAAGGATGGAATAGTTGGCGAATTGAAACGGTTCGATAAAATAGACAAACTTTTCGAAAAATTGACTTTTTATCTTGACAAGGAATAGAAAACTTGGTATCATATAAAAGTTGAGAAAAGCAGAAGTGAGAGCTTCTCGCCTTGTGACATCAAGTTGCCTGGCCCTACGGATGAAAAGTTTCTAAGAAACGCTATCATAACGTGCGGGCTTGTATCATTACGAGCCCGCTCTTGTTTTTCTCTAATAATAAAAAAGAGGTGAAAACCATAGCAAAGCAAGACTTATTCATCAATGATGAAATTCGTGTACGTGAAGTTCGCTTGATCGGTCTTGAGGGAGAACAGCTAGGCATCAAGCCACTCAGCGAAGCGCAAGCATTGGCTGATAGTGCAAATGTTGACTTAGTATTGATTCAACCCCAAGCAAAACCACCTGTTGCTAAAATTATGGACTACGGTAAGTTCAAATTTGAGTATCAGAAAAAGCAAAAAGAACAACGTAAAAAACAAAGTGTTGTTACTGTGAAAGAAGTTCGTCTGAGTCCAACTATTGACAAGGGTGACTTTGACACAAAACTTCGCAATGCACGCAAGTTCCTTGAAAAAGGAAATAAAGTTAAGGTATCCATTCGCTTTAAAGGGCGTATGATCACCCATAAAGAGATTGGTGCAAAAGTTTTAGCCGAGTTTGCTGAAGCAACACAAGATATTGCGATCATCGAACAACGAGCTAAGATGGATGGACGCCAAATGTTCATGCAGTTGGCGCCAGCAACTGACAAAAAATAATTGTCAGAAAGTTAAATAAAGGAGAAAAAATCATGCCAAAACAAAAAACACACCGCGCATCAGCTAAACGTTTCAAACGTACAGGTTCTGGTGGACTTAAACGTTTCCGTGCTTACACTTCTCACCGTTTCCACGGAAAAACTAAGAAACAACGTCGTCATCTTCGTAAAGCATCTATGGTGCATTCAGGAGATTTCAAACGTATCAAAGCAATGCTTACTCGCTTGAAATAATAGCCTAACAGTAAGTAAACAATTCTAGGAAATATTTGGAGGAAATAAAACATGGCACGTGTTAAAGGTGGCGTTGTATCACGCAAACGTCGTAAACGTATTCTTAAATTAGCAAAAGGTTACTATGGAGCTAAACACATCTTGTTCCGTACTGCAAAAGAACAAGTAATGAACTCTTACTACTATGCATACCGTGACCGTCGTCAAAAGAAACGTGATTTCCGTAAACTTTGGATCACACGTATCAATGCGGCAGCTCGTTTGAATGGTTTGTCATACTCACAATTGATGCACGGTTTGAAATTGGCTGAAATCGAAGTTAACCGTAAAATGCTTGCTGATTTGGCAGTTAACGATGCAGCAGCTTTCACAGCTCTTGCAGATGCAGCTAAAGCAAAACTTGGTAAATAATGACAAACTGTTTCATTCTTACTCTCGTGGTTTTTACCGCAAGAGTAGGGTGAAACTTTTTTATTTTCCTTAAACGATTTTCGATTTTAAAGAGTAAATGACAGATTTTTTCAAAGAAAATAGGATATTTCCTGTATAATAGGAATATCTAAAAAAGATTTGGAGTTACAAGAAAATGATAGTAGGTATTGATTTAGGAACGACTAATTCTTTAGTAGGGGTATACCAGGATGGCCAGGTCAAGCTGATTCCCAATGCTTTTGGTGAATATTTGACTCCTTCTGTTGTGGCTTTGGATGACAATGATGAAATCATAGTTGGAAAAATTGCCAAGGAACGTTTGGTGACCCATCCAGACAAGACGGTTTCACAGTTCAAGCGTTTTATGGGGACCAAGCATGAGTTGACACTAGGAAATCGAGCATATAAGGCTGAAGAATTGAGCTCTTTTATCATTCGAAAGTTGGTAGACGATGCAGAGACCTATCTTGGAGAAAAGGTCGAGGAAGTGATTGTTAGTGTTCCAGCCTATTTCAATGATGCTCAACGTTATGCGACCAAACTAGCAGGGAAATTTGCAGGCGTTCAGATTGATCGGATTATCAATGAACCCTCTGCAGCGGCTCTTGCTAAAAGATCTATGGTAAACCAAGAAGATCAATCTTTTATTGTAGTCGATTTTGGTGGGGGTACGCTAGATATCTCAGTTGTTGAGTTGTTTGATAACATCGTCGAAATCGTGTCAATCGCAGGGGACAATCGTTTGGGAGGAGAAGACTTTACTGCGGCTATTGCTGAGGAATTTTTAGTCTCCAATCAATTAACCAAGGATACGATTTCCCGAGAATTTTATAGCAAAACTCTGGTACAGGCTGAAAAGACTAAACTAGAACTCAATAGTAAAGAAGAAGTGAAGATGACAGTTCTGGACCAAGATCAGGAATACACTTTAGACTTGAGCTACCAGCGTTTTTATGAGCTTTGTCAACCGTTGCTAGCCCGTGTTAAGGCTGTTTTGGATCGTGCTTTGATGGATGCACGCTATAGCTATGTATCATCAGATAACTTTGTTCTTGTTGGGGGGACTTCGAAACTCCGCTTGGTTCAGGACTTTTTATCCTACTGTATCAATCAAGTGGTGCAGGTTTCGGATGATCCTGATCGGATGATTGCGAGAGGTTGTGCCCTTCTAGCAGGAATCAAAGAACGCCAGGGTGAGATTCGAGATTTGCTGCTGTCTGATATTTGTCCTTTTACACTGGGGATTGAGATAGTTGGAGACCGTTTTTCACCGATTATTGAGCGAAATTCTACCCTCCCTGCTTCACGCATCGAGCAGTACTATACGGCTGAATTGGGACAGAGCCAAGTCAAGATAAAGGTCTATCAAGGTGAGATGATGAAGGCATCACAAAACCTGTTCCTAGGAGAATTAGAAGTTCCCGTCCCTGTGAATACTCGAGTAAATGAAAGTTTCACAGTTCGGTTTACCTATGATTTAAATGGGATTTTGGATGTCGAAGTGAAAATTGATTCAACACAGGAAGTCTTTAGTCATGTTATTCTCCAAGATAGTGTTACTCTGACAGAAAAGGAAATCAAGGCTAAGCAAGCAGAGTTGACTCGCTATAAGATCAATGCTCAAGAAACAGAAGTTTATCGTTTCTTGATTGAAAAAGCGAATCGTGTGTACAGTATGCTCTTGGGGAGAAGAAGAGATGAGCTAATGGCTGAAACTAGACGATTTGAAGAAGAGGTCAGTCAAGCATCTGTTTATCATTTGCCAAAACTCTATCAATCATTTTCAAACTATCTAGACTTCCTAGAGCGAGGACTATAAAAGAGGAGACCTTATGAATATATGGGAAACTTTAGGGATAGAGCCAACGACTGACGTCAAGCTTATTAGAAGGCGTTATGCTGAACTGGTTCGGCTCTATCACCCAGAAGACCAACCAGAAATTTACCAAGAAATTGTTGAAGCTTACCAAAAAGCCTTGACTTATGCGAGGTCTAGAAAAACGAGACCAGAAAATAGTCTAAGAAAAGCGAGTGACTCCCAAGAAGTTACTGAACTTGAAGAAGAGGCGAATGGAAAGCCTAACTCTAGTCTCAACTTTGAAAACTTGACTGAAGAAACAAAGACTGAGAACGAAGAGTCTGAAAGATCTAGTCTTGATTTCAGTGATTATCAGCAATCAACTGATAAAACCAGCGATTCCTTTAACTTTGAAACCTATAAAGCAGAAGAGGATAAGCAAAAGTCCACCCTTGACTTTAGTGACTACGATGAGGAAGTCCGGCTAAATGGAGATTCTGAAGAAAGAGCTACGAATACCCTCAATTTTGAAACGTATGGTGATGAAGAGAACCGTGGGCAAGAAGGAACAACAAGGTCTACTCTTGACTTTAGTAGTTATAATGAAGCAGCCTATTTGATTCGAAATGCGATTGAAAGTATTGTAGGGAATCCTGACTATACCATAGAAGAACAAGAACATCTTTGGAAACAGTTTTTTAGTCAGTATCGATATGATATGAGCACGGTTCAGTCTGTTTTAGAAGAAATGGATGTTTATATTTTTAACAAACCGGAGCAATTCTCTATCCTCATCCCCTTGCTGGAAGATTATATACCTGACTTTAAGTACTGGGGCTATTACTATAAACTGAAGTATTGGAAAGTTAAAAGAGCTATAGCAGAAGAGGAAGGCAGTTCGCTTGAAAGCGCACATGAAGCCACTGAAGAATTCTATTATTCTTATCAACTTTGCCAAAAAATTCTCCAAGATTCTAACAAAGCAAATCAATTGAGCTCTTGGATAGAGTTTTTCAAGCACCCCTATCTGGGCTTTATGGTCTTAGATCAAGTAAATCAAAATCGTCAGATAATCAAGAGTGTGCCCGTTTTAACCTATATTCTTGAAAAAAACCGACAAGTCATATTTGAAGAGGATTATCCACTCTTGAATGACTTGGCTGATTACTTAGACGAAGTAAAAGGGAAGCTGGGAGAAAATGTTGACTTTAGTCACTACTCTCTAGATAATCCAGATGAAGTTGAGGCAGCCTTTTATGAGTTGCTTCATGCTCGGTATGAAGACGAGTATAAACTGTTACGTGATTGGCAATATCTTTTTGAATCAGTCAAAGATCACACGCTCCTACTTGATTTGTTAGAAAAAGTGGACGTCTATCCTTTAACCAATGCGAAAGTGTTAGCTCTCGTTCTCCAATTTGTGGAACGTTACAGTGATGAGGAATCAAATCCTTACCTGAAAAAACTCCATTTCTGGAAGAGTATCCATTCCTATCCTTCAGTGGTAGAGGAGTATGCACTTAACAAAAAAGAAAATTTTGATTACTGGTACAATGAAGGTTATCTTTATATAGATAAGCTCACTAAGAGCGATGAAGATATCAATGATTGGGAGAAGTGGAGAAGCTACTTTAAAGGAAGACCACGCATTCTAACTATTTTGCTTCAACAGATCTATAAGGAGTACCATCGGTTTACAGATGGCAAGCTCCTGAGATATGTTTTGGCTCCTTTTCCTACTTCTAAAATGGCTCCCCAAATGATGACGGAGGAGACAGACCAGAAACTAGAAGAGATGACAGTTTATGCTTATGAACTCAGTCATCCAAAGGTCAAGTTAGCTTATTCGGATTGGAAAAAAAGACAGGTCTTTAAAAATAAGTTTCTTCAGATTTTCTTTAGCCTCTTTACGATTGTGAGTCTGATACTCAGTGTTCTAGAGCAACCTAATTATAATTCTTGGGTCCATGCTGGTATGTTGTCCCTCTTTTACGTCTATATGCTAAAATTAAGGCAAACACCGATTGAGGAAGGAGTGACAGCTAGGGGTTCAAAACGAAAATTTTACCACAGTCCCCATCCATGGTTCCTATTCATCTTGTTATTGCTCCTCGTCACTCCATTCTTACCGTTTGGTCTCATTGGGACCCTTATTTTCATTACATTTTTCTGTCTCATCGATGGCTTCCAAGTGAGTCAAGGGCTGAAGTGGGATTATTCTTTGGATAAGCTGATTCCTGTCGGTATCTTTCTTTCTGCTGGCTTCCTATCTGCTTTGGTAAATCGAAGCCAGATCATTTCCGGAGTTGCAATGATGTACTTCCATATTTTTGCAATCCTTGTGATTTGCTTGTCTTTTACAAGATTTAGTCCTGGATTTCCACCATCTCTGAAAAAAATTCTCCTCCCAGCAATCTTGGGAATCATACTCTTTCAAACGTTGCCCTACATTCACAACCGTTTAGACATCTTTAATCCAACTATTCTACGAGATGAAACTCTGACCATAACGGTTCTCCTCTTGTTAAATGGAATTGCCTTGTCTTATTTTACAAAGGAACAGGGTTTCATAATTGGTGTGAAGAAGGTCTTTATGATTTATGGATTGCAAATCTTTATTTTCCTAAGAAGACTGTTGCGAATCCTATTCGCACCTATACCTGATTTTAGTAAAGTTTATTTTGAAAAAGACCTGTTAAACTTGAATAGCGAATTTGATTTCTACTTCCTCGAGGGACTTTTTGTCCTTATCCTGCTTTTCCTTATTCGCAATATACGCAAGGAAAATCGTAAAAGTGCTGCTTAGAATGAAAGCTTAGAGAAGAGGACTCTAGTTCAAGTTTCTAGTAAATTTTTCTGAATAAAGGTATAATAGAACTATTAAAACGAAAGAGGTAATGAAAATGGCTTCAAAAATGCTACACACTTGCTTGCGAGTAGAAAACCTTGAAAAATCAATCGCATTCTATCAAGATGCTTTTGGTTTTAAAGAATTGCGTCGCAGAGATTTTCCAGATCATGCCTTCACGATTGTCTATCTAGGACTTGAGGGTGATGACTACGAGTTGGAATTGACCTATAACTATGACCACGGTCCTTACGTGGTAGGAGATGGCTTCGCCCATATCGCCCTCAGTACACCTGATCTTGAGGCGTTACATCAAGAACATAGCGCTAAAGGCTATGAGGTGACAGCCCCTAATGGACTTCCAGGAACTCAACCAAACTATTACTTTGTCAAGGATCCTGATGGCTACAAGGTCGAAGTGATTCGTGAAAAATAATCCAGTACAGTCAAGTGGAATGTTCGTTTTCTACTTGACTTTTTTACTTTGAAAGAGTATACTAATACAAATTTAACCTTTAAGGGGAGTCCAGAGAGACTCACAAGGTGTCAGATAAAAGGGATAGGGGACTCTCTGTGGAGACTTTTTAAGTGTGCGCATGAGTTCTAGCCTAACCTAACTGAGACCTTGCTATTGCAAGGTCTTTTCTTTATCTGGTCCCCTTAAAATTTAAGGAGGAAAATCATGAATCCCACATGTAAGAAGCGTATGGGTGCGATTCGTTTGGAAAGCATGAAGGTGGTCGCACAAGAGGAAATTGCGCCAGCAATCTTTGAATTAGTCCTAGAAGGAGAAATGGTTGAAGCCATGCGAGCAGGCCAATTTCTCCATCTGCGCGTGCCTGATGATGCCCATCTCTTGCGCCGTCCTATTTCAATTTCGTCTATTGACAAGGTCAAGAAGCAGTGTCATCTCATTTATCGGATAGAGGGGGCTGGGACAGCTATTTTTTCAACTTTAAGACAGGGAGATACTCTTGATGTGATGGGACCTCAGGGAAATGGTTTTGACTTGTCTGATTTAGACAATCAGAGCCAAGTTCTCCTCGTTGGTGGTGGGATTGGTGTTCCCCCCTTGCTTGAAGTGGCCAAGGAATTGCATGCGCGTGGGGTGAAAGTAGTGACAGTCCTCGGTTTTGCCAACAAGGATGCTGTTATTCTTGAAACCGAATTGGCCCAATATGGTCAGGTCTTTGTAACGACAGATGATGGTTCTTATGGCATTAAGGGAAATGTGTCAGTCGTCATCAATGACTTAGACAGTCAATTTGATGCTGTTTACTCATGTGGAGCGCCTGGAATGATGAAGTATATCAATCAAAGATTTTATGACCACCCAAGAGCCTATCTATCTCTAGAATCTCGTATGGCTTGCGGGATGGGGGCCTGCTATGCCTGTGTTCTAAAAGTACCAGATAGTGAGACTGTCAGTCAACGTGTCTGTGAAGATGGTCCTGTTTTCCGTACAGGAACAGTTGTATTATAAGGAGAAAGTCATGACTACAAATCGTTTACAAGTTTCTCTACCAGGCTTGGACTTGAAAAACCCCATCATACCAGCATCAGGCTGTTTTGGTTTTGGTCAAGAATATGCCAAGTACTATGATTTAGATCTTTTAGGCTCCATTATGATCAAGGCGACAACACTTGAACCGCGTTTTGGCAATCCTACTCCAAGGGTTGCAGAGACCCCTGCTGGTATGCTCAATGCAATCGGCCTGCAAAATCCAGGTTTAGAAGCTGTTTTAGCTGAAAAACTGCCTTGGCTGGAAAGAGAGTATCCTACGCTTCCTATCATCGCTAATGTAGCTGGCTTTTCAAAACAAGAGTACGCTGCCGTTTCTCGAGGAATTTCCAAGGCAGCAAATGTAAAAGCGATCGAGCTCAATATCTCTTGTCCGAATGTGGATCACGGCAATCATGGACTTTTGATTGGGCAAGATCCTGATTTAGCTTATGAAGTGGTAAAAGCAGCTGTGGAAGCCTCTGATGTGCCAGTTTATGTTAAATTAACCCCTAGTGTAACGGATGTTGTCACTATTGCTAAAGCCGCAGAAGATGCAGGGGCAAGTGGCCTAACCATGATCAATACCCTTGTCGGTATGCGCTTTGACCTTAAAACCAGAAAACCAATTCTAGCCAATGGAACAGGTGGGATGTCTGGTCCAGCAGTTTTTCCAGTAGCCCTCAAACTCATCCGCCAAGTCGCCCAAACAACAGACCTTCCCATCATTGGAATGGGGGGAGTGGATTCGGCTGAAGCAGCGCTAGAAATGTATCTGGCTGGAGCGTCTGCCATCGGAGTTGGAACAGCTAACTTTACCAATCCTTATGCCTGTCCTGATATCATCGAACATCTACCAAAAGTCATGGATAAGTATGGCATTAGCAGTTTGGAAAATCTCCGTCAGGAAGTCAAAGCCAGTCTGAGATAAGCTAGGTCTTCCTTATCGTCAACAAGAAATAGAATCTTCATCAATTTGTAATATTTCCGTCTATTAACTATGTTACAATAGGGTTTAGAAAACGTTATTGGAGCATTTAAATGAAACGATGGAAAGTGGCCCTAGTAAGTGCTAGCTTATTAGGGTGTTTTTTTACTGTAGTGGAGACAGCAAAAGCCGAAGAAGGTACTTGGCAAGGAAAGACCTATCTCAAAGCAGACGGGAAACCAGCAACCAAGCAATGGCTTTTTGACCAAACGCATCAGGCCTGGTTTTATTTAACAGCTGATGGAAATCGTGCTGAGAACGGCTGGTTGACTGTTGGTGGTAAAGATTACTATTTTAACGAAGCTGGAAAATTAGCTACGAAAACGTGGGTTGGCCAGTACTATGTGACTGAAAGTGGTGCTAAAGCAAAGGAACAGTGGGTATTTAATCAGGAAAAAGAATCCTGGTATTATCTAAAGTCTGATGGTCAGAAAGCTCAAAAAGAATGGATTCAACAAGGTCAAGAAAAATATTACCTTAAAGAAGACGGGAAAATGGCCAAAGATGAGTGGATCACTCAAGGTGAGAACCAGTACTACATCAATTCACAAGGTAAAATGCTGAAAAATGCTTGGCTTGGTAAAAGCTATATATCAGAAAATGGTAATAAGGTTAAACAAGCCTGGATTTATGATGACAACTATAGCAGTTGGTTCTACCTTCAACAAGATGGTACCTATGCTGAAAATAGGTGGTTAACTATAGATGGGAAGGACTACCATTTTAAATCAGGCGGTAATCTTTCTACTGAACGTTGGATTGATCGCTTCTATGTTGCGAAGAGTGGAGCTAAATTGAAATCGGAATGGCTCTTTGATAAGAATTATGATGCTTGGTTTTACTTGAAAGCTGACGGAACCTATGCCGAAAAAGGCTGGGAAACGATTAAAGAAAAAGATTACCATTTCAAATCAGGCGGCTATCTTTCTACCGAGCGCTGGATAGATCGTTTCTATGTTGCGAAGAGTGGAGCTAAATTGAAATCGGAATGGCTCTTTGACAAGAATTATAACTCTTGGTTTTACTTGAAAGCTGACGGAACCTATGCTGAAAAAGGTTGGCAAACCATCAAAGGAAAGGATTACCATTTCAAATCTGGTGGCTACCTCTCTACGGAAACTTGGATTGACCGCAGTTATGTGACGAGCAGTGGTGCAAAAGCTGGCAAAGGGTGGCTTTTTGACAAGAATTATAACTCTTGGTTCTATATTAACGCTGATGGAAATTATGCCAATAAAGAATGGCTCTGGGATAATGGTTACTACTATCTCAAATCTGGTGGTTATATGGCTGCGAGTGAGTGGGTATGGTACAAGAATAATTGGTTCTACCTCAAGTCAAATGGAAAGATGGCTGAGAAAGAATTAATCTACGATTCATCCGACCAATCATGGTATTACCTTAAATCCGGCGGTTATATGGCAAAAAATGAAACTGTGGATGGTCATACCTTGGATGCTTCTGGTAGATGGCATGTTGCGGATAAAACCAAATATTACAAAGTTAAACCAATCACTGCCTATGTCTATAGTGCATCTGGAGAAATCTTGAGTTACATTAACCAAGGAAGCATTGTTTCACTGGATAGCTCGACGCGAAAAGGCGGCCGACTTGCAGTTTCGATTTCTGGCTTGTCTGGCTATATGAATCAAAGTGATTTGACAGCAGTAGATGAAGGTAGCGAGTTTATCCCTCATTATACTAGTGATGGGAAATTCCTCTACCATGAACTCTCTCCATATACGAGTATCAAAGTAGCTCCACACACCTCTGCTATGGTTATTGGTAAGAAGTACTACTCAACTGATGGAGAGCACTTTGATGGCTTTACCATTAAAAATCCTTTCCTCTATAAAAACTTAAGAGAACCAAGTAATTATAGTGCAGCTGAATTGGATAAACTGTATTCGATGATGAACTTGCAGGATAGTCCTCTAGCAGGTAAAGGAGCGACTTTCAAAGAAGCTGAGGAACGCTACGGTGTCAATGCCCTTTACTTGATGGCACATAGCGCTCTTGAAAGTGCGTGGGGACGTAGTCAAATTGCCAGAGATAAGAACAACTTCTTTGGTATTGCTGCTTATGATACTAGCCCATATCTCTCAGCCAAGAGCTTTGATAATGTGGACAAAGGAATTCTTGGAGCGGCCAAGTGGATTCGTGAAAATTACATTGACTATGGTAGAGACCACCTTGGAAACAAGGCAACTGGAATGAATGTTCGCTATGCTTCCGATCCGTACTGGGGTGAGAAGATAGCCAGCATCATGATGACCATCAACAGCAAACTTGGTGGGAAAGACTAATCAAAAGAAATCAACGGTAACTACTGAGAAGTGGTTATCGTTTTTGTTTTGAACATTGGAGGAGAAATAGTATAATAACAGTATCTTTATTCTCGAACAATTAACAAAATGATAGTAAAATGTAATAGGAGATATTAATCTAATTATTATATAAAAAGGAGAATTTTATGAAAAAGTTACTATCCTTCTCAATTGCTTTGCTTTCCATCACAACATTAGTTGCTTGTTCTGGACATAAGGCGGAATCAAAGGTCCCAGAAGAAAAAATTGAACAGAAGCAAATCAAGTTTGATGAGAAGTTGTTTAAAGAAGCTGGACTCTTGCCTTTTAAAAATGAAAAGCAGCTAGAACTTGGGGAATTGGATTCTAAATCACGCGCAACGGGTGCTCATATTCAACTTAAGGACAGTGATGAGCCAACTGAGAAGAGAGAGTCCAAGTTGACTTATGATCCAGTTGGATGGCACAATTATAAATTCTTTTATGGTGATGGTAAAAAAGAAGCTTGGTTGATGAGTAGAGGTCATCTGATTGGTTACCAATTTAGTGGATTAAACGATGAAAAGAAAAACTTGGTTCCTATGACTAACTGGCTCAATGCTGGAAATTATTCTGGAACAGATGACCAAAACCAAAGTAGCATGCTTTATTATGAAAATCGATTGGACTCTTGGTTGGCCAATCACCCCAACTACTATCTTGACTACAAGGTAAACCCAATCTATCAGAAAGATGAATTAATTCCGAGACAAATTGAATTGCAGTATGTGGGAATAGATGAAAATGGCAAACTCTTGGAAATCAAATTGGGTGGTAGTAAAGAAAAGGTTGATCAGTATTCAGTGACGCATGTTGTTTTAGACAATGTTTCAGCTAATGCGGAAATCAATTATTTGGACGGTACGGCTAAAAATACAGTTGAAGATGCAAAGATAAAAGAAGAAAAAGAAAAGGCTAAGAAGGAAGCTGAGGAAAAAGCCAAGAAAGAGGCAGAAGAAAAAGAAGCAGCTGAAAAGAAAGCAAAAGAAGAAGAACAGGAAAAAGCTCGCCAAGCCGCACAAGAACAGGAAGAAAGCCAGGAATCAAACTCGCAATCAACAAATTCAGGTGGCTACTTTAGAGATAAAAACGGAAGATGGCACAGACCAAATGGTAAATTCGCTTCCAAGAAAGAAATTAGAGAAGCTGGATTGCAGTGGTAGGAAGAATTTAGTAGATACATAGTCAAAAAGCCGTTGGAAAACGGTTTTTTGTTATAATTAAATGAAGAATGTAGAATTAAAGGAGAAAAATTTGATGAGATACATAACTCTTGGTCAAGATGACAAAGAATTATCAGAAATTGTTCTCGGAATGATGAGAATAAAAGATAAGTCTGTAAAAGAAGTTGAAGAGCTTGTAGAAACAGCACTTTCTGTTGGAATCAATGCTTTTGACTTGGCTGATATTTATGGTCGTGGTCGTTGTGAAGAACTGTTAGGTATTGTCCTAAAAAATCGTCCAGATTTAAGAGAAAAGATGTGGATTCAGTCCAAATGTGGCATTCGCATTGAAGAATTTACCTATTTTGATTTTTCTAAGGACTATATTATAAAATCAGTCGACGGAATTTTGCAAAGATTGAAGATTGATCATCTAGATAGCTTGCTTCTTCATCGACCAGATGCTTTGATGGAATCTGACCAAGTAGCAGAAGCCTTTGATCTTCTTTATAAACAAGGTAAGGTCCGAGATTTTGGAGTTTCTAATCAAAATCCTATGATGATGGAGTTGCTTAAAAAAGATGTCAAGCAGCCGTTAGCTGTTAATCAGCTACAATTGAGTGCGGCTTTTACTCCAGGATTCGAATCAGGTTTTCATGTTAATATGGAAGATAGTCAAGCAACTATGCGAGATGGCAGCGTTTTTGAATATTGCAAATTACACGATGTGGTCATTCAAGCATGGTCTGTCTTACAATTCGGGTATTTTAAAGGGAACTTTGTTGGTAATGAGAAATTTCAAGCTTTGAATCAAGTACTTGATCGTCTAGCTTTTAAATATGGAGTAACCCCTTCAACTATTGCCATTTCTTGGATATTGCGTTATCCAGCAAAAATGCAGGCAGTCGTAGGTACAACAAATCCTAAGCATTTGAGAGAAGTTAGCCAAGCGGCAAACTTTAGCTTAACAAGAAAAGAATGGTATGAAATTTATCTTGCAGCAGGGAATAATTTGCCGTAAGTAGAAGCAGATTTAAATAAATCACAGTCAAAAAGCCGTTGGAAAACGGTTTTTTGTTATAATTAAATGAAGAATTTAGAATTAAAGGAGAACATCATGACTTTTGAAGAAATCCTGCCTGGGTTAAAGGCCAAGAAAAAATATGTACGAACTGGTTGGGGAGGGGCTGAAAACTATGTCCAACTCTTTGACACTATCGAGCAAAACGGGGTTGCGCTTGAAGTGACGCCCTATTTCCTAATCAACGTGTCTGGAGAAGGGGAAGGTTTTTCCATGTGGAGTCCGACACCTTGTGATGTTTTGGCGACAGATTGGGTAGAAGTGCATGACTAGACGTGTATTGATTACGGGAGTAAGTTCAGGGATTGGTCTGGCTCAAGCCCGACTCTTTTTAGAGAAGGGTTATCAAGTATATGGAATTGACCAAGGTGAAAATCCTCTCTTGGAGGGTGATTTTCACTTTTTACAGAGAGATTTGACCTTAGACTTGAAACCTGTTTTTGACTGGTGCCCTCAGGGGGATGTTTTGTGTAATACTGCAGGAGTTTTGGATGCTTACAAACCCTTATTGGAACAATCAGCGCAGGAAATTCAAGAGATTTTTGAAATCAACTATATGACTCCTGTTGAGTTGACTCGGCATTATTTGACACAAATGTTGGAAAATAAAAAAGGAATCATCATCAATATGTGTTCGATTGCTTCAAGTCTAGCTGGCGGAGGTGGTCACGCCTATACCTCGTCTAAGCACGCCTTAGCTGGCTTTACCAAGCAGTTGGCTCTAGACTATGCTGAGGATGGTATTCAGGTCTTTGGGATTGCTCCAGGAGCAGTCAATACAGCTATGACCGCTGCGGACTTTGAACCAGGTGGATTGGCTGACTGGGTGGCTAGTGAAACGCCAATCAAGCGCTGGATTGAGCCAGAGGAAATAGCAGAGCTTAGTCTTTTCTTAGCAAGTGGAAAGGCGAGCGCCATGCAGGGACAAATCCTGACCATTGATGGTGGTTGGTCGTTGAAGTAGGAGGAGTTGGATGGAAATCAAAAAACACTTTGGAGTTTATGCTGTTTGCTTTGAAAATGGGAAGTTACTCTGCATTGAAAAAACGAGAGGCCATTATCAACATCGTTATGATCTACCCGGAGGCAGTCAGCAACTTGGTGAAGGATTGACGGAAACGCTGATTAGAGAAGTTATGGAAGAGACAGGATTTACTGTTAGAAGCTACTCAAATCCTCGAATCTACGATGTTTTCGTCAGGGAAGAGTTAAAAAATTTTATGGTTCACCATATCATGGCATTTTATGATATTGAGGTCAACGAGAAGGAACCTCAGGTTACGATTTCGGATGCTGTGTCTGATGGTGCGAATGATTCACTTGGATATGTTTGGATGGATATTCAGAAAATCACAGAAGAAAATGCATCACCATTAGTCTTGAAGATTAAGTCTGAATTATTAGGATTTCCAGAGCTGGACAAGACCTTGTATATGAATTGGAAGGTGAGAGATGAGAAACCAACTTGTCCTTAGTGGAGAACAAATTGTTGAAAAAGTTTATCCTCAGTTATTGCACCACGTCGGTATGATTCGTGGAGAATATTTGTTGAGAGAGCTTAATCAGAACATCCTATTAGCAAGTTGCCAGCAATTTGTAAAAGATTATCTAGATACCATTTGCTCCTTGTACTCAGACGAAGAGGTTTGGTATCGTTTTTCAGAGTTAACAAATACAGAAGCTAATTGTTTAGAGGGGACTAAAGAGCATTTTGATGAAAATCATCCCTTGTTTGGTTATAGAGGAACTAGGCGCTTGCTGGCGTGTCCTGATGAATTTCAGGCTGAAGCACATGTCGTTACAGAAGTTTATCAAACAAATCCCAATCTGTCTGTTATCTTTCCTTTTGTCAATGATGCTGAGCAGTTAAAGCAAGTTATTAGGGTATTACGTCAGCATGGTTTTACTGGAAAAGTCGGTACAATGATTGAATTACCGTCAGCTTATTTTGACTTGGACAGGATACTGGAAACTGGTATTTCAAAGATTATAGTTGGAATGAATGATTTGACTTCTTTTGTTTTTGCGACTGTGAGAAACAGTCAATGGCATGATATGGAAAGTCCAATAATGTTAGATATGCTGAGAGATATGCAGGATAAAGCAAGGATAAAAAAGATTGACTTTGCTGTAGCAGGCTATCTGAATCCTTCTTTCATACAAAAAATGAATCAGACGGGTATCAAGTGTATTATCCACTACAGTTCTATTCCAGAGATTTTTGATTTAGAGATTGACCATCCAGACCACCTCAAACGTGTAAAAGAATTAAGTAAAAAATTACAAAGGAGCAACCCATGACACCGCAAGAAATGTGGAATGACTACAAGCAAATCAACCCCTCTATCGGAGATGAGATAGATGCCTGGGCTTTTGGAGTAGAGGCAGATCTCTTAGCTGACTTGGTTCTAAGAGGCGAAAAGACAGCAACTGCCTCGGCCTATGACCTCTACGCACTAGAAGACGAACCACTTCCACAAGAAGGGACCTTCGATGTCATTTTAGACAGTCAAAATCAGGCTGTCTGTATTGTCGAAATTACAAAGGTCTCCGTTCAGCCTTTTCATCAAGTTTCTGCAGACCATGCCTACAAGGAAGGTGAGGGAGACAAATCTTTAGCCTATTGGCGCCAGGTTCATGAAGACTGTTTCACGGAGTGGCTGGAGGAAGCGGGCTTGACTTTTACACCTGACAGCAAGGTTGTTTTAGAAGAATTTTGCAAGGTCTACCCTCTGTAGACAGATAGAAGGAAGAAAGTTTTGGAAATCGCCGTCCAATCCTTTTTTCTTAAGCAAAACATGATATAATAAGTTTGTTTGAAGAAGAGTAAAACTCTTAAACTTAGAATAGGAGAAAACTATGCAAGCAGTTGAACATTTTATTACCCAATTTGTTCCTGAACACTATGATTTATTTTTAGACTTGAGTCGTGAGACCAAGACCTTTTCTGGGAAGGTGACTATTACTGGTCAAGCACAAAGTGACCGTATTTCCCTTCACCAAAAAGACTTGGAAATCACTTCTGTAGAAGTTGCGGGTCAAGCTCGTCCATTTACAGTTGACCATGACAATGAAGCCCTTCATATCGAATTGGCTGAGGCTGGTCAAGTTGAATTGGTCATTGCTTTTTCAGGAAAAATTACAGACAACATGACAGGGATTTACCCTTCTTACTACACTGTTGATGGTGTCAAGAAGGAAGTCTTGTCTACCCAGTTCGAGAGCCATTTCGCACGCGAAGCCTTCCCATGTGTGGATGAGCCAGAAGCAAAAGCGACTTTTGACCTCGCTCTACGTTTTGACCAAGCAGAAGATGAAGTGGCCTTGTCAAACATGCCTGAGATTGATGTTGAAAACCGCAAGGAAACAGGTATCTGGAAGTTTGCGACAACACCTCGTATGTCTTCTTACTTGTTGGCCTTTGTAGCAGGTGATTTGCAAGGTGTGACCGCTAAAACTAAAAACGGTACCCTTGTAGGTGTCTACTCAACCAAAGCTCACCCATTATCCAACCTTGATTTCTCACTGGACATCGCCGTTCGTTCGATTGAGTTTTACGAAGATTACTACGGAGTTAAATACCCAATCCCTCAATCTCTTCATATCGCTCTTCCTGACTTCTCAGCAGGTGCCATGGAAAACTGGGGTCTAGTGACTTATCGTGAAGTTTACTTGGTTGTGGATGAGAACTCAACCTTTGCTAGTCGACAACAAGTTGCCCTAGTTGTAGCACATGAGTTGGCCCATCAATGGTTTGGTAACCTCGTTACTATGAAATGGTGGGATGACCTCTGGCTCAATGAAAGCTTCGCTAACATGATGGAATACGTCTGTGTGGATGCCATCGAGCCAACTTGGAATATCTTTGAAGACTTCCAAACAGGTGGTGTGCCGGGAGCACTTAAACGTGATGCGACGGATGGCGTTCAGTCTGTTCACGTCGAAGTTAAACACCCAGACGAAATCAATACCCTCTTTGACGGAGCTATCGTCTATGCCAAAGGAAGCCGTCTTATGCACATGCTTCGTCGTTGGCTAGGTGATGCTGATTTTGCTAAAGGTTTGCATGCTTACTTTGAAAAGCACCAATATGGAAATACCATTGGTCGTGATCTTTGGAATGCCCTTGGACAAGCGTCAGGACGTGATGTTGCGGCCTTCATGGATTCTTGGTTGGAGCAACCTGGTTACCCAGTTCTCACTGTCAAAGTTGAAAATGATGTCTTGAAGATTTCACAAAAACAATTCTTTATTGGCGAACATGAAGACAAGAACCGTCTCTGGGTGGTGCCACTGAACAGCAACTGGAAAGGCTTGCCAGATACACTTGAAACTGAAAGTATCGAAATCCCTGGCTACGCCGCTCTTCTTGCTGAAAATGAAGGAGCTCTTCGTCTCAACACTGAAAATACTGCCCACTATATTACCGACTATCAAGGAGACTTGTTAGAAGCTGTTCTTGCTGAGCTAGAGACACTTGATAACACAAGCAAACTGCAAATTGTTCAAGAACGTCGTTTGTTGGCTGAGGCAGGTCATATTTCTTATGCTGATTTGCTCCCAGTCCTTGATAAACTAGCTAAGGAAGAGTCTTACTTGGTAGTTTCAGCTGTATCTCAAGTGATTGCTGCCCTTGAGCGCTTTATCGATGAAGGAACAGCAACTGAGAAAGCCTTTAATACACTCGTTGCTAAATTGGCTCGTCACAACTATGACCGTCTTGGTTTTGAAGCCAAAGATGGAGAATCAGATGAGGATGAATTGGTTCGTCAGTTGGCTGTTTCTATGATGATTCGCTCTAATGATGCAGAAGCTAGTCAAGTCGCTAGCCAAATCTTCGCAGCTCACAAGGAGAACCTTGCAGGACTTCCAGCAGCAATTCGTGCTCAAGTTCTCATCAATGAAATGAAACACCATGAGACCAAAGACTTGGTCGCAACTTATCTGGACCTATACACTCATGCGACAGATGCAGTCTTTAAACGCCAGTTGGCAGGAGCTCTTGCATATAGTATAGATGCTGACAATATCCAAACCCTGATTGGCTCATGGAAAGATAAATTTGTAGTGAAACCACAAGACCTTTCTTCATGGTACCTCCAATTCCTCGGACACCAAGCTACCCAAGAAACTGTTTGGGTTTGGGCGCGTGAAAATTGGGACTGGATCAAGGCAGCCCTTGGTGGAGATATGAGCTTTGATAGCTTTGTCATCTTCCCATCACACATCTTTAAAACTGAGCAACGCTTGGTAGAGTACAAGGAATTCTTTGAGCCACAACTCTCTGACCTTGCTCTTAGCCGTAACATTCGTATGGGTATCAAAGATATCGCAGCGCGTGTTGACTTGATTAAGCGTGAGAAAGCAGCAGTAGAAGCTGTTGTAGCCCAATATGCTAAAGCTTAATTCATTCGAAATGTAAATAAAAAACTCAACTTTCTCTCTAAAAACAAGAGAGAGTTGAGTTTTTTTTAAGGCAATTTTGGTATAATAATCATAACAAGGAGGAGTTTCTGATGATAAAAATCTTATTAGTAGAAGATGACCTGGGTCTGTCAAACTCAGTATTTGACTTTTTAGATGATTTTGCAGATGTCATGCAGGTCTTTGATGGAGAAGAAGGTCTCTACGAAGCTGAAAGTGGCGTTTATGACTTGATTCTGCTTGACCTGATGTTGCCTGAAAAAAATGGCTTCCAAGTTTTGAAAGAATTGCGTGAAAAAGGAATTACGACACCAGTCCTTATCATGACAGCTAAGGAAAGTTTGGATGACAAGGGACATGGTTTTGAGTTAGGAGCGGATGACTACCTCACCAAACCTTTCTACTTAGAAGAACTTAAAATGCGGATTCAAGCCCTTCTCAAACGTTCAGGCAAGTTTAACGAAAATACCTTGACCTATGGGGATGTTGTCGTCAACCTTTCAACGAATGAGGTTAAGGTAGAAGATACGCCTGTGGAACTACTCGGAAAAGAGTTTGAGTTATTGGTTTACTTCCTTCAAAATCAAAATGTCATTCTTCCCAAGACACAGATTTTTGACCGTCTATGGGGATTTGATAGCGATACGACTATTTCCGTTGTAGAAGTCTATGTTTCAAAAGTTCGTAAGAAACTGAAGGGTACAGCCTTTGCTGAAAATCTTCAAACCTTGCGTAGTGTCGGGTATATTTTAAAAGATGTTCAATAAACTAAAAAAAACATGGTATGCGGATGATTTCAGCTATTTCATTCGAAACTTCGGAGTGTTCACCCTGATTTTCTCTGCTATGACCTTGATTATCCTTCAGGTCATGCATTCGAGTCTCTACACCTCTGTAGATGAAAAACTCCAAGCTCTTAGTAGTAGTCCCCAAGCGGTTATCCAGTTAGCCCTTAATCGGGCAACTGAAGAGGTCAAGGATATCCAACCCGCAACAGCGGATGCCAGCAAGGCTGAAATCAAGCCCAATGTTAGCTCCAATACAGAAGTTTTGCTTTTTGACAAGGATTTTAACCAACTCTTACTGGGCAATCGTTTTTTAGGCTTGGATAAGATTAAGCTGGACAAAAAGGAGTTGAATCACATTCGCCAAATCCAAGTTGTCAATAGCTACGGTCAGGAAGAAACCTACCGAATGATCTTGATGGAAACCAATTCTTCCTCCGTATCAAGCAATGTCAAATATGCGGCGGTTTTAATCAATACCAGTCAGCTCGAGCAAATCAGCCAAAACCATGAGCATTTAATCGTAGTGGTCATGGCCAGTTTCTGGCTCCTATCTTTAATTGCCAGTGTTTACTTGGCACGTGTCAGTGTCAAACCCTTGCTGGAAAGTATGCAAAAGCAGAAGTCCTTTGTTGAAAATGCTAGTCACGAACTGAGAACGCCTTTGGCCGTTTTACAAAATCGTTTAGAAAATCTCTTTCGAAAACCAGAGGCAACCATCATGGAATCCAGCGAAAGTATCGCTTCCAGTCTTGAAGAGGTTCGCAATATGCGTTTCCTCACGACCAATCTTCTCAACCTTGCACGTCGCGATGATGGAATCAAACCAGAAATAGCAGAAGTTTCTCCACAATTCTTTAAAACAACCTTTGCCAACTATGAGTTGATTGCTTATGAAAATGATCGTGTTTTCAACTATGAAAATCGAATTTATCGTCCATTCTTGACCGATCAGTTGCTCTTAAAACAACTCATGACCATTTTATTTGACAATGCCATCAAGTATACCGAAGAAGATGGTAAAATTGAGTTTGTAGTCTATGCTACAGATCGCCACCTCTATCTTACAGTAACGGATAATGGAATTGGAATTTCAGCTGCTGACAAGAAGAAAATCTTTGACCGCTTTTACCGTGTGGACAAGGCGAGAACCCGTCAGAAAGGTGGCTTTGGTCTTGGACTATCTTTGGCCAAGCAGATCGTAGATGCCTTACGAGGAACGATTAGCGTAAAAGATAACAAACCTAGAGGAACAATTTTTGAAGTTAAGATCGCTATTCAATCTCCTTCAAAACGTAAGAATAAATAAAAAAGACAGTTATCTAACTGTCTTTTTTGATAACTAGAAAAGAGGTTGGTAGTAGTACCAACCTTTATTTTGAAAGTTTTCGTTTAATAATCTTTCGTTGAAGTTGTAAAAGTGCGAAGCTTGTTCCCATAGCAGCGATAAATGATAAAGCTGTATTTAATTTTAAGGCTAAAAAGATAAAGCTAAAAAGCACCATAAAAATACAAAAACAAGCGATATTTACAAAAAATAAAATCTCTTTTAGGTTAGGGCCGACTGGGGCTTCTGGTGTGTAATCTTGGTAAAGCGGAGTTTGTTTCGATTCGGGAGCTTGTTCAAACTCATAAGCTTCTAGTTTTCTTGCGGACATGATTCTCTCCTTAACAGTACATAACTATTTTATCATTTTTTATGCAGAGAATTATTACAGGATTGTTACAAAACTACTAAAGTCTCTTATCATCCTCTAAGTCGCTCTCTTGACACCTACAAGGGAAAATGGTAGCATGGATGTTACACTTAAAACAGATGACCTGACCTTCTCTTTTATAAATATACTGAGAAAGGAAAGGATAACTTATATAAATTGATAGCAAGCTGAGGCTTTTTCCTAAGATGATTTGTTAAGTTGCTACCTAGATACTTTTGAAGAGTATTGGTAGGAGTTGTTTTGAATGGATGATAAGACAGAGATTCTGTCTATTGAACTGGGTGGCTTTTTGCTACCTCTGGGAAAAGTAAAAGGAGATAAGCATGTATCTTGCTATCAAAGAGATATTACGAAACAAACTTCGATATAGTTTGATTCTAACTACCATTTTTCTTATCGCTTTTATGGTCTTTTTTATGACCAGTCTAGCTCTTGGTCTTGTGCGAAACAACCGAGCAGCTATTGATAATTGGCAAGCGACGGGTGTCGTTTTATCCGACTACGCAAATGATAATTTGACGGCATCCTTTATTCCTGAAAAGGACTACAAGGAAAAGAGTTCTGAAGAGGCTGCTCCATTGGGCTATATGTTCGCTGTAACCAATCTAGTCGATGGTAGTGAAAAGATCAATGTTTCCATTTTTGCTCAAGACTGGGACTCTTTTATCTCTCCTAGTTTGACGGAGGGACGTTATCCTGAAGGAGATGATGAGGTTGTCGTGGATCAGTCTTTTGAGAACTATGGGATGAAGCTAGGTGATGCCATTCAGCTCAATGGAAGCGAGACAAGTTACAAGATTGTAGGCCTGACTCAAGGAAATAAGTTTTTCACTGAGCCTGTTGTCTTTACGAGTCTGACAACTTATTGGACCTTACAAGGAACCTTGAAGGCCAATCGTTCCATCTCTGCCTTGGTATTGAAAAATGACATAGAAGTGACTGGCGACGGACTGAAACAGATTTCCATTCCAAAAATGATATCGAAAATTCCTGGCTACACACCTCAGGTTAATGTATTTTCAGGAATGATTCTTGCTATGATTGTTATCACTGGCTTGATTGTGGGGATTTTTGTTTATATCATTACTATCCAAAAACTAGGTCTTTATGGAATAATGCGAGCCCAAGGGATACAGATTAAAACCATTGTATGGTCTCTGTTCTGTCAAATCTTCCTCCTAGCTGGTATGGGGATTGCTTTAGCCTTGCTGGCAATCGGAGGAGTGATTTTAGTCTTACCAGCTACCTTCTTTTTCTATCCAAGTTGGATAGCCTACTCGGTCCTAAGTTTGGTAATTTCCTTGATGGCCCTTCTAGGTGGTGTCATTTCACTTCCACGCTTGCTAAAGGTGGACCCGATTACTGCGATTGCAGAGTGATAAGGAGAATAGTATGACAGCATTGATAGAAATGAATCAAGTGACAAAAACCTACGGGGAAGGAAAGATGAAAGTCGTAGCCCTGCATGAGACGAATTTTCAGCTAAATGCGGGAGAGTTCGTAGCTATCGTTGGACCTTCAGGTTCCGGAAAGACGACCTTTCTAACAACTCTAGGACAACTACAGGAAGCATCGAGTGGAAAGATTCTAGTCAAGGGGAAGGAAACAGGCAGTTTGACGGAGAAGGAAAAAACAGATCTCCGTTTTAGAGAGTTTGGTTTCATTCTCCAGGCTTCAAACTTAATTCCTTTTCTAACGGTCAAGGAACAGCTGGATTTGATAGACAGACTAGATAAGGGAAAAAATAGTAAAAGTGATCGAAAAGAGCTGTTTGACTTGTTGGATTTGGAAAAAGTTCAAAATCATTATCCCAAAGCTCTATCGGGTGGCGAACGTCAACGTGCCGCGATTGCTAGAGCGTTCTATAACAATCCAAGCATTGTGCTTGCAGATGAGCCGACAGCCAGTCTAGATACCGAGCGTGCTTACCAAGTAACGGAGATGCTGGCTGCCATTGCCCATGAACAAGGAAGAGGAGTTGTCATGATCACTCATGATACACGCCTTCTTGATAAGGTTGACCGTATTTATGTCATGAATGATGGCCACCTAGTTGAAGAAACACATGCATAAAATAGAGTGAATGGTACAAGTTACTGTTCACTTTTTTGATTGGAAAAGATAGAAACAAGTTTAACTTTTTGTGAAACTCCCAGTACCCATAGCTGATTTTTGAGAAATGTGGTATAATTTTTCTTATGGAAAAGATTATCATTACAGCAACTGCTGAAAGTATTGAACAAGTTGAACAACTACTCGAAGCTGGCGTAGATCGTATCTATGTTGGTGAGAAAGATTTTGGCCTTCGTCTGCCAACGACTTTTAGTCATGACCAATTGCGTGAGATTGCTAAGTTGGTTCATGAAGCAGGCAAGGAATTGATCGTCGCAGTCAATGCCCTCATGCACCAAGATATGATGGACCGAATCAAGCCTTTCCTAGACTTCTTGGAAGAAATCAAGACAGACTATATTACAGTAGGAGATGCAGGTGTCTTTTACGTGGTCAACCGTGATGGCTATTCCTTTAAGACCATCTACGATGCTTCAACCATGGTGACAAGCAGTCGTCAGATTAACTTCTGGGGTCAAAAGGCAGGCGCCTCTGAGGCTGTTTTGGCGCGTGAAATTCCATCTGCTGAACTCTTCAAGATGCCAGAGATTTTGGAAATTCCTGCTGAAGTATTGGTTTATGGAGCTAGTGTCATTCATCATTCTAAGCGTCCGCTCTTGCAAAACTACTATAACTTCACGCACATCGATGATGAAAAGACACGTAAACGTGACCTCTTCTTAGCAGAACCGAGTGACCCTGAGAGCCATTACTCTATCTTTGAAGACAATCATGGGACCCACATTTTTGCAAATAACGACCTTGATTTGATGACCAAATTGACAGAATTGGTGGAGCATGGTTTTACTCACTGGAAGCTAGAGGGGCTCTACACACCTGGTCAGAATTTTGTAGAAATTGCTAAACTCTTTATCCAAGCACGTGGCTTGATCCAAGAGGGCAACTTTAGCCATGACCAAGCCTTCTTGTTAGATGAGGAAGTGCGCAAGTTACACCCTAAAAACCGTTTCCTCGATACAGGATTCTATGATTACGATCCTGATATGGTTAAATAGGACACCAAAACCCGAAATAAAAATGTTCGGGTTTTTCCAGTGTATCCATGAAATAAAAACGGATACATGTTATAATAAAAATAGCTCTTTAATGGAGGTGTTTAAGTGGAGAATCTGAAAAAGATAGCAGGTATCAAGGCTGCTGAGTTTGTCAAGGATGGTATGGTTGTTGGACTCGGTACTGGATCAACTGCTTACTATTTCGTAGAAGAAATCGGTCGTCGGATTAAGGAAGAAGGTTTGCAGATTACTGCTGTAACGACTTCCAGTGTGACCAGTAAACAGGCTGAAGGTCTTAACATCCCGCTCAAGTCGATTGATCAAGTAGACTTTGTCGATGTGACGGTTGACGGGGCGGATGAAGTAGATAGTCAGTCCAACGGGATCAAAGGTGGTGGTGGTGCCCTTCTGATGGAGAAGGTTGTCGCAACGCCCTCAAAAGAATACATTTGGGTGGTCGATGAAAGCAAACTGGTAGAGAAACTAGGTGCTTTTAAATTGCCTGTAGAAGTGGTTCAGTATGGTGCAGAACAGGTCTTTCGTCGGTTTGAGCGAGCTGGCTACAAACCAAGTTTCCGTGAAAAAGACGGCCAACGTTTTGTGACCGATATGCAGAACTTTATCATTGACCTAGCCTTGGATGTCATTGAAGATCCGATTGCCTTCGGACAAGAATTGGACCATGTCGTTGGTGTCGTAGAGCATGGCTTGTTCAACCAAATGGTGGATAAGGTCATCGTAGCGGGACGAGATGGTGTTCAGATTTTAACTTCAAAAAAAGCAAACTAATCAAAAAAATAAGGAGACAGACTATGTCAAAATTTAATCGGATTCACTTGGTTGTACTGGATTCTGTGGGAATCGGTGCTGCACCAGATGCCAATAACTTTGTCAATGCAGGGGTTCCAGATGGAGCTTCTGACACACTAGGACACATTTCCAAAACAGTTGGTTTGAATGTGCCAAACATGGCTAAAATCGGTCTAGGAAATATTCCTCGCGAAACTCCTCTAAAGACTGTACCAGCTGAAAGCAATCCAACAGGATATGCAACAAAATTGGAAGAAGTTTCCCTTGGTAAGGATACCATGACTGGTCACTGGGAAATCATGGGACTCAATATTACTGAGCCTTTCGATACTTTCTGGAACGGATTTCCAGAAGAAATCTTGACAAAGATTGAAGAATTTTCAGGACGTAAGGTCATTCGTGAAGCCAACAAACCTTACTCAGGTACGGCTGTTATCGATGATTTCGGACCACGTCAAATGGAAACTGGAGAGTTGATTATCTATACTTCAGCTGACCCTGTTTTGCAAATTGCTGCCCATGAAGACATTATTCCTTTGGATGAATTGTACCGTATCTGTGAATACGCTCGTTCAATTACCCTTGAGCGTCCTGCTCTTCTAGGTCGTATCATTGCCCGTCCATATGTTGGTGAGCCAGGTAACTTCACTCGTACAGCAAATCGTCGTGACTTAGCCGTTTCTCCATTTGCACCAACTGTTTTGGATAAATTGAATGAGGCTGGTATCGATACTTACGCTGTTGGTAAAATCAACGATATCTTTAATGGTGCTGGTATCAATCATGACATGGGCCACAACAAGTCAAACAGCCACGGAATTGATACATTATTGAAGACTATGGGACTTGCTGAGTTTGAAAAAGGATTCTCCTTCACAAACTTAGTTGACTTTGATGCCCTTTACGGCCACCGCCGCAATGCTCATGGTTACCGTGATTGCTTGCATGAGTTTGATGAACGCTTGCCTGAAATTATCGCTGCCATGAGAGAAAATGATCTTCTCTTGATTACTGCGGACCACGGAAATGACCCAACCTATGCTGGAACTGACCACACTCGTGAATATATTCCACTTTTAGCTTACAGCCCTAGCTTTAAGGGAAATGGTGTCATTCCAGTCGGACATTTTGCAGATATCTCAGCGACAGTTGCGGATAACTTTGGTGTTGAAACTGCCATGATTGGGGAAAGTTTCTTAGATAAATTGGTATAAGATGAAACGCTATGCTTTACTGGTAAGGGGCATTAATGTAGGTGGGAAGAATAAGGTTGCTATGGCGCAACTTCGTCAAGAACTGACAGAGTTGGGACTGGAAAAGGTTGAAACCTACATCAACAGTGGCAACATTTTCTTTACTTCGACAGCTCCCAAAGCCCAATTGGTTGAAAAGTTAGAGGCTTTCTTTGAAATCCATTATCCATTTATTCAGAGCTTTTCCTTGTTGAGTCTTGAGGACTTTGAAGAGGAACTTGAAAATCTGCCTGAATGGTGGACCAAAGATTTGGCACGAAAGGATGTGCTCTTCTACACGGAGAGCTTGGATGTGGATCAAGTCATAGAGAAAGTGAACAGTTTGGAACTGAAAGATGAAGTGGTTCATTTTGGAAGACTTGGGATTTTCTGGGGGAAATTCTCTGAAAAATCCTACTATGCAACTGCCTATCACAAGTACTTGCTCAAGATGCCTTTCTATCGCAACATCACCATTCGCAACGCAAAAACCTTTGACAAAATCGGTCAAATGCTAAAAAATAATAAAGGAGACACAGAATGACATTTTTAGATAAGATCAAGGAAACAGCTGCTTTCCTTAAAGACAAGGGAATCCAAGCGCCTGAGTTCGGTTTAATCCTTGGATCAGGACTTGGAGAATTGGCAGAAGAAATCGAAAATCCAGTTGTAGTAGACTATGCAGATATTCCAAACTGGGGTCGCTCTACAGTAGTTGGGCACGCTGGTAAATTGGTATATGGTGAACTTGCAGGACGCAAGGTCTTGGCTCTTCAAGGTCGTTTCCATTTCTACGAGGGAAATCCTCTTGAAGTCGTAACTTTCCCAGTACGTGTGATGAAAGTTCTCGGATGTGAAGGTGTCATTGTAACAAATGCAGCTGGAGGTATTGGATTTGGTCCTGGTACCTTGATGGCTATCTCAGACCATATCAATATGACGGGGCAAAACCCATTGATGGGTGAAAACTTGGATGATTTTGGTCCACGTTTCCCTGATATGTCTAAAGCCTACACACCAGAATACCGTGCTACTGCCCATGAAGTGGCTAAAAAACTCGGTATCAAGCTTGATGAAGGTGTTTATATCGGTGTAACCGGTCCGACTTATGAAACTCCAGCAGAAATCCGTGCCTATAAGACATTGGGAGCAGATGCAGTTGGTATGTCCACTGTTCCTGAAGTGATTGTAGCCGCTCACTCAGGCTTGAAAGTTCTCGGTATTTCATGTATTACTAACCATGCTGCAGGATTCCAAGAAGAACTCAACCACGAAGAAGTTGTAGAAGTGACTGAACGTGTCAAAGGCGACTTCAAAGGCTTGCTTAAAGCGATTCTTGCTGAATTGTAATGCCATGAGAGTTCACTTTATTTTACATGAGACATTTGAGGTTCCAGGCGCATATCTAAAATGGGCTATAGAACGAGGTCATCAAATTACATCAACAAAGGTTTATGAAAAAGAACCTCTTCCTGAAACAATTGACGGGATTGATTTTCTGATTGTCATGGGTGGTCCTCAATCACCTGATGAGGATAGAGAAAACTTCCCATACTATGATCCAAAGGCTGAGCTTGCTTTTATGAAAGAAGCGATTGCTGCAGATATCTATATTGTTGGTGTCTGTCTTGGTGCCCAGCTCCTGTCTGTTGCCTATGGCGCGGAGTATGAGCACAGTCCTGAGCGTGAGATTGGCGTTTATCCTATGACATTGACGATGCAAGGTTTAACAGATCCTCATGTCAGCTTGTTCGGAGAAACCATAGAAACTAGCCACTGGCATGGTGATATGCCAGGGCTGACAGAGGATGCTGTTGTTCTTGCGACGAGTCAAGGTTGTCCACGTCAGATTATTCGCTTCAGTCCGAAACATTATGCCTTTCAGGCTCATTTGGAATTTGATCCAGACGCAATAGAGTTATTGATTGCTGCGGATGGTGAGGAGAAATTAAGAGAGCAAAGTGAAAAGTTGCCTTTTGTTCAAACACCAGAAGAATTACGTGGAAACGATTATTCTGAAATGAATGCAAAACTGTATGCATTTTTAGATTCATTGGTAAACTAGGAATTACAGAAATCCAGAGTATCTGAGTTATAGTCAAACTCGGGCTAATTGTTCTGTGAAATATTTAATTTTAAAATCAAGAAAGAAAGGATGGGTAAACCGTATTTGTTGAACTGAATACGGGCGGAGAACTGTGTAAAAAAGATAAACTGTCTAGCATCTGTGATGCGTCGTCAGTTTCCTATTTTTACTTTGTTCTCTGTCGCTATCCTAAATATAAAAAAAGAAAGGTAGAGTGGAGTGTTCTAATTTGAACACGAGCGGAAACTTTTCTAAAAACATTGAAAGGTAGGGTAGTTTGGTTTTGAATTGAACCCGAGCTATTCTCCTATTTATCATCAAAATCAAGAAAGAAAGGAATTGAACCCACCCTAAAAGCAGTGGGAAAAAGATAGTTGGTCTAGCGAGCATCGCTCACTGCGCCCAACTCCTATTTTCCCTTCGCTTTTTGACGGGTTTGGTATCTTATATTATGTCTATCCATATTGCTGCTCAGCAAGGTGAAATTGCTGATAAAATTCTTCTTCCGGGGGATCCTCTTCGTGCGAAATTTATTGCGGAGACCTTCCTTGAAGATGCTGTTTGTTTTAACGAAGTGCGGAACATGTTTGGTTACACTGGTACTTACAAGGGCCACCGTGTATCTGTCATGGGAACTGGGATGGGGATGCCATCCATTTCGATTTATGCGCGTGAGTTGATTGTGGACTACGGTGTAAAGAAATTGATCCGCGTGGGAACTGCTGGTTCTTTGAATGAAGATGTCCACGTCCGTGAATTGGTTTTGGCGCAAGCAGCTGCAACCAACTCAAACATCATCCGCAATGACTGGCCACAGTATGATTTCCCACAAATCGCTAGCTTTGATTTGCTAGACAAGGCCTACCATATCTCCAAAGAACTTGGTATGACAACCCACGTTGGGAACGTCTTGTCATCAGATGTCTTTTACTCAAACTACTTTGAAAAGAACATCGAGCTTGGTAAATGGGGAGTCAAGGCTGTGGAAATGGAAGCAGCAGCTCTTTACTATCTTGCTGCCCAACACCACGTTGATGCACTTGCTATCATGACCATTTCTGATAGCTTGGTCAATCCAGATGAAGACACTACGGCAGAAGAACGCCAAAATACCTTCACCGATATGATGAAGGTTGGTTTGGAAACCTTGATTGCAGAGTAAATTGTAAACGAAAATCCTGATTTCACTTGAAATCAGGATTTTTTCATAGATGCGATTTTTTCTGGGTCTGGTGTAACGCGGAGGGTCTTTTGTCCTGTGTAGGTTACAAAACCGGGTTTGCCACCAGTTGGTTTGTTGAGCTTTTTCACTTCAATCATATCCACTTGCACGAGATTTGACAAGCGCCCTTTGGAGAAGTAGGCGGCTAGTTCGGCCGCATCTGTTTTAACTTCATCAGATGGGTCAAGATTTCCTGAGATGACGACATGACTTCCAGGAATGTCCTTGGCATGGAACCAAAGTTCCTCCTTGCGGGCCATTTTAAAGGTCAATTCCTCATTTTGCAGGTTGTTTCGTCCGACATAGATGATGGTCTTGCCATCGCTCGCCAGATACTGTTCTGGTTTTTTGCGTTTCTGAATTTTCTCGCGTTGGCGTCTTCTAATAAAGCCAGTTTGGATCAATTCTTCACGGATTTCAGCGATTTCCTCCAGCCCAGCTTGATTGAGAACAGTCTCGACACTTTCTAGATAAAGAATGGTAGCCTTGGTTTCTTCGATCAGTTCAGTCAGGTATTTGACTGCTTCTTTGAGTTTCTGGTAACGCTTAAAATAGCGTTGGGCATTCTGACTGGGAGTCAAGGCCTTATCAAGCGCAATGGTGATAGGTTGATTGGTGTAGTAGTTGTCCAAGGTAACCTGATCTTGGTCATTAGGCACTTGGTGGAGGAAGGTTGTCAACAATTCCCCTTTTTGGCGAAATTCCTCAGCATTGTCTGTTGCCAGTAATTCTTTTTCTTGTTTTTTCAGCTTATGTCGATTTTTCTGAAGTTCATTTTCAACACGTCGAATCAGTTCGCTGGCTTGCTGTTTGACACGGTCGCGTTCAGCCTTGTCCTTATAGTAGGTGTCCAGCAAGTCAGAAAGGCTGGCAAAAGGCTCTCCCACCTGATTTACAAAAGGAACTGGGCTGAAGGAAGTCTCTGTTAAGCATGGCTTGGTTTCTTGACTGAAAAAGTTTCGGAAAGTAGACAGTTTATCACTGACAAGAATGTTTTCCAATTCATTTGCCGTATCACGTCCCAGACCTTGAAAGAGACTTTGAAGATTTTTTGCAGTTAGTTCTTGGGTTTGCAGAATTTCAAAGAGTTTTTCATCCTTGACAGTAAAAGGATTGAGAGACTCGGTGCTTGGTGGAGCGAGATAGGTCGATCCGGGGAGCAAGGTGCGGTAGCTATTTTGTGAAAAGCCAACGTGTTTAATAACTTCGAGGATTCTATGGCTGCTTTTATCCACGAGGAGAATATTACTGTGTTTGCCCATGATTTCGATAATCAAGGTAGCCTGAATATGGTCCCCAATCTCATTTTTATTGGAAACTGTAATTTCCACAATACGGTCATTTTCGATTTGCTCAATCGACTCAATCAGGGCACCCTGCAAATACTTTCTCAAAACCATGATAAAAGTCGAAGGTTGGGCTGGATTTTCAAAAGTTGTTTGGGTCAGCTGGATGCGACCAAAAACGGGATGAGCAGAGAGGAGCAGGCGATGGCTTTGGCGATTGCTGCGGATTTGCAAGACCAACTCTTGTTCAAAAGGTTGATTGATTTTCTGAATGCGACCATTGACCAACTCGCTTCGCAATTCCTCAACCATGTGGTGTAAAAAAAATCCGTCAAATGACATCGTTCTCTCCTTGTGATTGTATTCCATAGTATTATATCAAAAAGGTAGAATAAAATCATGGAAATGTGGTATAATAAAGCCAAGTAAAGAGAATCGAGAAGTACATGTATATTGAAATGGTAGATGAAACTGGCCAAGTTTCACAAGAAATCTTGCAACAAACCCAAGAAATTTTGGAATTTGCAGCCCAAAAAATAGGAAAAGAAGACAAGGAGATGGCAGTTACTTTTGTGACCAATGAGCGTAGCCATGAACTCAATCTCGAGTACCGTGATACGGATCGTCCGACAGATGTCATCAGCCTTGAGTATAAGCCAGAGTTGGACATTGCCTTTGATGAAGAAGATCTGCTTGAAAACCCTGAATTAGCAGAAATGATGTCCGAGTTTGATGCCTATATTGGGGAACTTTTCATCTCTATCGATAAAGCGCATGAGCAGGCTGAGGAATACGGTCACAGCTTTGAGCGCGAGATGGGCTTTTTGGCGGTACACGGCTTTTTACATATCAACGGCTACGATCACTACACTCCGGAAGAAGAAGCGGAGATGTTCGGTTTACAAGAAGAAATTTTAACAGCCTATGGACTCACAAGACAATAAACGAAAATGGAAAAATCGTGACCTGGTATCCAGTTTAGAATTTGCCCTTACAGGAATTCTGACTGCTTTCAAGGAAGAACGCAATATGCGAAAACATGCAGTGACGGCTCTAGTAGTCATCCTTGCAGGTTTTGTTTTTCAGGTGTCACGCATTGAATGGCTCTTTCTCCTAATGAGCATTTTCTTGGTAGTAGCCTTTGAAATTATTAACTCTGCTATTGAAAATGTAGTGGATTTAGCCAGTCACTATCACTTTTCTATGTTAGCGAAGAAAGCCAAGGACATGGCGGCTGGTGCCGTACTTGTGGTTTCCCTTCTTGCTGCGGTGATTGGTGCACTTATCTTTATCCCACGCATTTGGGATATACTATTTTAAACTATAAGAGGAAATTATGACATTTAAATCAGGCTTTGTAGCCATTTTAGGGCGTCCCAATGTTGGGAAGTCAACCTTTTTAAATCACGTCATGGGGCAAAAGATTGCCATTATGAGTGACAAGGCGCAGACAACGCGCAATAAAATCATGGGGATTTACACCACAGATAAGGAGCAAATCGTCTTTATCGACACACCAGGAATTCACAAGCCCAAAACAGCTCTTGGGGATTTCATGGTGGAATCTGCCTACAGTACCCTTCGTGAAGTGGATACTGTTCTATTCATGGTGCCAGCTGACGAAGCGCGTGGCAAGGGGGACGATATGATTATCGAGCGTCTGAAGGCTGCCAAGGTTCCAGTTATTTTGGTGGTCAATAAGATTGACAAGGTCCACCCAGATCAGCTTTTGGCTCAGATTGATGACTTCCGTAACCAGATGGACTTTAAGGAAATTGTTCCTATCTCAGCCCTTCAGGGAAATAACGTTTCTCGACTAATCGATATTTTGAGTGAAAATCTAGAGGAAGGTTTCCAGTATTTCCCAGCTGATCAAATCACAGATCATCCTGAGCGTTTCTTGGTTTCAGAAATGATTCGTGAGAAGGTTCTTCATTTAACGCGCGAAGAGATTCCTCACTCAGTTGCAGTGGTAGTTGACTCCATGAAGCGTGATGAAGAGACAGACAAGGTTCATATCCGTGCAACCATCATGGTCGAGCGTGATAGCCAAAAGGGCATCATCATCGGAAAAGGTGGCGCCATGCTTAAGAAAATTGGGACCATGGCCCGTCGTGATATCGAACTCATGCTAGGGGACAAGGTTTTCCTAGAAACTTGGGTCAAGGTCAAGAAAAACTGGCGTGATAAAAAGCTAGATTTGGCAGACTTTGGCTATAATGAAAAAGAATACTAAGTAGAGGTGGGCTCATGCCTGCTTCTTGTTTTTACAGAAGGAGGATTTATGCCTGAATTACCAGAGGTTGAAACGGTTCGTCGTGGCTTAGAAAAATTGATCTTGGGAAAGAAGATTTCTAATATAGAGATTACTTATCCTAAGATGATCAAGACGGATTTGGACGAGTTTCGAAAGGAAGTGTCTGATCAAGTAATTGAGTCAATAGGACGCCGTGGAAAATATCTGCTTTTTTACCTAACAGACAAGGTCTTGATTTCCCATCTGCGGATGGAGGGCAAGTATTTCTACTATCCGGATCAGGTTCCTGAACGCAAGCATGCCCATATTTTGATTCGGTTTGAAGATAGTGGCACTCTTGTTTATGAGGATGTGCGCAAGTTTGGTACTATGGAATTGCTGGCACCCGACCTTTTGGATGCCTACTTTATTTCTAAGAAACTAGGCCCTGAGCCAAGAGAGCAGGACTTTGATTTGCAGGTCTTTCAAGCTGCTCTATCCAAGTCTAAAAAGCCTATCAAATCCCATCTCCTAGATCAGACCTTGGTAGCTGGTCTTGGCAATATCTATGTGGATGAGGTTCTCTGGCGAGCTCAGGTTCATCCAGCAAGACCTTCCCAGACTTTGACAGCAGAAGAAGCGACAGCCATTCATGACCAGACCATTGCTGTTTTGGGGCAGGCAGTTGAAAAGGGCGGCTCCACCATTCGGACCTATACCAATGCCTTTGGGGAAGACGGAACCATGCAGGACTTCCATCAGGTCTATGATAAGACTGGACAAGCATGTTCCCGCTGTGGGACAGTGATTGAGAAATTCCAGCTCGGTGGACGGGGAACTCATTTTTGTCCTCAGTGTCAAAGGAGGGACTGATGGGAAAAATCATCGGAATCACAGGAGGAATTGCTTCTGGTAAGTCAACTGTGACAAATTTCCTAAGAGAGAAAGGCTTTCAAGTGGTGGATGCTGACGCAGTCGTTCACCAACTACAAAAACCTGGTGGTCGTCTTTATCTACTCTTAGTTCACCACTTTGGGCAGGAAATTATCCTCGAAAATGGAGAACTCAATCGCCCTCTCCTAGCTAGTCTCATCTTTTCAAACCCTGAAGAACGAGAATGGTCTAAGCAAACCCAAGGGGAAATTATTCGTGAGGAATTGGCTGCATTGCGAGACCAGTTGACTCAGACAGAAGCGATTTTTTTCATGGATATTCCCCTGCTTTTTGAACAGGACTACAGTGCTTGGTTTGATGAAACATGGCTGGTCTATGTGAATCGTGATGTTCAGGTGGAACGTTTCATGAAACGGGATCATCTTTCTAAGGAAGTAGCAGAGTCCCGTTTGGCCGCCCAATGGCCCTTAGAGAAAAAGAAAGATTTTGCCAGTCATGTTCTAGACAACAATGGCAGTCGTGATCAGCTTGTGGCTCAAGTAGTGAAGTTACTTGAAGGAGGCGATAGCTGTGCAAGATATTAGTTGGAAAGAGAATCTTCGTGTCGCCTGGTTCGGTAGTTTTCTAACGGGCGCCAGCATTTCCTTGGTCGTTCCTTTCATGCCTATCTTTGTGGAGCAGTTGGGAATTGAAGGAGACCAAGTTGCTTTCTATGCTGGATTAGCCATCTCAGTTTCGGCTGTTTCAGCAGCTCTAGTTTCTCCCATCTGGGGTATTCTTGCTGACAAGTACGGTCGAAAACCCATGATGATTCGAGCAGGTCTTGCCATGACCATTACGATGGGAGGTTTGGCCTTTGTTCCGAATATCTATTGGCTACTCTTTTTGCGCTTGCTCAATGGTGTATTTACTGGTTTTGTCCCCAATGCAACGGCCTTGATTGCTAGTCAGGTACCCAAAGATAAGTCTGGAGCGGCTCTGGGGACTCTATCTACAGGTGTAGTTGCAGGAACATTGACGGGTCCCTTTGTTGGGGGCTTTATTGCTGAAATTTTTGGCATTCGTAATGTCTTTTTATTGGTAGGTGCTTTCTTATTTTTAGCTGCAATCCTAACCATTTTCTTTATCAAGGAAGATTTTCAGCCAGTTGCTAAGGAGAAGGCTATCCCAACGAAAGAAGTATTTTCTTCTTTCAAGTATCCTAGACTTTTAGTGAATCTATTTTTGACTAGCTTCGTCATTCAATTTTCAGCTCAATCAATTGGTCCCATTCTGGCTCTCTATGTGCGGGACTTAGGGCAGACTGAGAATCTCCTCTTTGTATCAGGATTGATTGTATCCAGCATGGGATTTTCTAGCATGATGAGTGCTGGAATTCTAGGAAAACTTGGCGATAAGGTAGGGAATCATCGACTTCTGATTCTGGCTCAGATGTATTCAGTTATCATCTACCTTCTTTGTGCCAGTGCGACCAGTCCTCTTGAACTCGGTTTGTATCGTTTTCTCTTTGGTCTGGGAACAGGAGCTCTCATACCAGGTGTCAATGCTCTTCTTAGCAAAATGACTCCAAAATCAGGTATTTCACGGATTTTCGCCTTCAACCAAGTCTTTTTTTACCTTGGTGGAGTGATCGGACCTATGGCGGGATCCGCAGTTGCAGGATATTTGGGCTACCATGCTGTCTTTTATGCGACAGCAGCCTGTGTAGCTTTCAGTTGTTTATGCAACTTAGTACAATTTAGATCATTATTAAAAGTAAAGGAAATCTAGTGCGAGTAAAAATCAATCTCAAGTGCTCCTCTTGTGGCAGCATGAATTATCTAACCAGTAAGAACTCCAAAACCCATCCAGACAAGATTGAGGTGTTAAAATATTGTCCAAAGGAAAGAAAAGTAACTTTACATCTTGAATCTAAGTAGAATTTATGGTAAAATAATAGGGATTTTAAGGAGTTTGATATGTATAACCTATTATTAACCATTTTATTAGTATTATCTGTTGTGATTGTGATTGCGATTTTCATGCAACCAACAAAGAACCAATCCAGCAATGTATTTGATGCCAGCTCAGGTGATTTGTTTGAACGTAGTAAAGCGCGTGGTTTTGAAGCTGTGATGCAACGTTTGACAGGTATTTTAGTCTTTTTCTGGCTAGCCATTGCCTTAGCATTGACAGTATTATCAAGTAGATAAGAAATGGGCAGGACTAGGTCTTTGCCTATTTTTATTTTTATACTCTTCAAAAATCAAATTCAAACCACGTCAGCGTCGGCTTGTCGTACTCCAGTACTGCCTGCGCCTAGCTTTCTAGTTTGCTCTTTGATTTTTATTGAGTATTAAATGATGTTTGAGAAGGTCTTACAGTAAAAGAAAATTAAAAAATCTAGAAAGAAAACATGAAAGATAAAATTAAAGAATATTTGCAAGAGAAGGGGCGAGTGACGGTAAATGACCTGGCTCAGGCTCTCGGAAAGGATGGGTCCAAGGATTTCCGTGAGTTGATTAAAACCCTGTCTCTGATGGAAAGAAAGCACCAGATTCGATTTGGAGAAGATGGCAGCCTCACCTTGGACCAGAAGAAGAAACATGAAATCACCCTCAAAGGGGTTTTTCATGCCCATAAAAACGGCTTTGGCTTTGTTACTCTAGAAGGGGAAGAGGACGATCTTTTTGTAGGAAAAAACGATGTCAACTATGCCATTGATGGCGATACAGTTGAGGTGGTCATAAAGAAAGTTGCTGACCGCAACAAGGGAACTGCTGCAGAAGCCAAAATTATTGATATCTTAGAACACAGCCTGACAACCGTTGTCGGTCAAATTGTTCTGGATCAGGAAAAGCCCAAGTATGCTGGCTATATTCGTTCCAAAAATCAAAAAATCAGCCAACCGATTTATGTGAAGAAACCGGCTATCAAGTTGGAAGGTACTGAAGTTCTCAAGGTCTTTATTGACAAATACCCAAGTAAGAAACATGATTTCTTTGTCGCTAGTGTGCTAGACGTGGTGGGGCACTCGACTGATGCTGGGATTGACGTTCTTGAAGTCTTGGAATCCATGGATATTGTTTCAGAATTTCCAGAAGCTGTTCTCAAGGAAGCAGAAAGTGTGCCAGAAGCTCCGTCTCAAAAGGATATGGGAGGTCGTCTGGACCTGAGAGATGAAATCACCTTTACCATTGACGGTGCGGATGCCAAGGACTTAGACGACGCAGTACACATCAAGCCTTTAAAGAATGGCAATATCGAACTCGGAGTTCACATCGCAGATGTTTCCTACTATGTGACCGAGGGTTCTGCCCTTGACAAGGAAGCCCTTAACCGCGCGACTTCTGTCTATGTGACAGACCGAGTGGTTCCAATGCTTCCAGAGCGTTTGTCAAATGGCATCTGCTCTCTCAATCCTCAAGTAGATCGCTTGACCCAGTCTGCCATTATGGAAATTGATAAACATGGTCGTGTAGTCAACTACACCATCACACAAACGGTTATCAAGACTAGTTTTCGTATGACCTATAGCGCTGTCAATGACATCCTAGCTGGCGATGAGGAGAAGAGACAAGAGTTTAAGAAAATTGTTCCTAGTATCGAGCTCATGGCCAAGCTTCACGAAAGGCTAGAAAACATGCGTGAGAAACGTGGTGCCCTGAATTTTGATACCAGCGAAGCTAAGATTTTGGTGGATAAAAAAGGCAAGCCTGTGGATATTGTCCTCCGTCAACGCGGCGTTGCTGAGCGGATGATTGAGTCCTTCATGTTGATAGCCAACGAAACAGTTGCCGAACACTTCAGCAAGCTGGACCTACCTTTTATCTATCGGATTCACGAGGAGCCCAAGGCTGAAAAAGTTCAGAAGTTTATTGATTACGCTTCGAGCTTTGGCTTGCGAATTTATGGGACTGCTAGTGAGATTAGCCAGGAGGCCCTTCAAGACATCATGCGTGCTGTTGAGGGAGAACCTTATGCGGATGTATTATCCATGATGCTTCTCCGTTCTATGCAACAGGCTCGCTATTCAGAGCACAATCATGGTCATTATGGTCTTGCTGCAGACTATTACACTCACTTCACCAGCCCCATTCGTCGTTATCCTGACCTTCTAGTCCATCGGATGATTCGCGACTATGGGCGTTCTAAGGAAATAGCAGAGCATTTTGAACAAGTGATTCCAGAGATTGCAACCCAGTCTTCCAACCGTGAGCGTCGTGCCATCGAGGCGGAGCGTGAAGTCGAAGCCATGAAAAAGGCTGAGTACATGGAAAAATACGTGGGTGAAGAGTACGATGCAGTTGTATCCAGCATGGTCAAATTTGGTCTCTTTGTCGAATTGCCAAATACAGTCGAAGGCTTGATTCACATCACCAATTTACCTGAATTTTATCATTTCAACGAGCGTGATTTGACTCTCCGTGGGGAGAAATCAGGAACAACCTTCCGTGTTGGACAGCAGATTCGCATTCGGGTTGAAAGAGCGGATAAGATGACAGGTGAGATTGATTTCTCCTATATCCCAAGTGAGTTTGATGTCATCGAAAAAGGTTTGAAACAAGCTGGGCGCAAAGACAGAGGTCGTGGTTCAAGTCGTCGTTCAGACAAGAAGGAAGACAAGAGAAAATCAGGGTGTTCAAGTGATAAGCACAAGCATTCACAAAAAGATAAAAAGAAAAAAGGCAAGAAACCTTTTTACAAAGAAGTAGCTAAGAAAGGAGCCAAGCATGGCAAAGGGCGAGGGAAAGGTCGTCGCACAAAATAAAAAGGCGCACCACGACTATACAATCGTAGATACGCTAGAGGCAGGAATGGTCCTGACCGGAACTGAAATCAAGAGCGTTCGAGCTGCTCGAATCAATCTCAAGGACGGCTTTGCCCAAGTAAAAAATGGGGAAGTCTGGCTGAGCAATGTTCATATCGCCCCTTACGAAGAGGGGAATATCTGGAACCAGGAACCTGAACGCCGTCGCAAACTCCTGCTCCATAAGAAGCAAATTCAAAAACTGGAACAGGAAACCAAAGGAACAGGAATGACCCTAGTTCCCCTCAAAGTCTATATCAAAGATGGCTACGCTAAACTCCTTTTAGGACTTGCTAAAGGGAAACATGACTATGACAAACGGGAGTCGATCAAGCGACGTGAACAAAACCGCGACATCGCGCGTGTGATGAAAGCTGTCAACCAGCGTTAAGAAGAGGAAGTAAAATGGAAAAACTAATTGCCTATAAACGGATGCCCTTGTGGAATAAACAGACCATGCCTGAAGCAGTTCAGCAAAAGCACAATACCAAGGTCGGCACTTGGGGAAAAATTACTGTCTTGAAAGGGGTACTCAAGTTTATTGAATTAACCGAAGATGGTGAGGTTCTAGCTGAGCACCTCTTTGAGGCAGGAGCAGACAACCCTATGGCACAACCGCAAGCCTGGCACCGAGTAGAGGCTGCAACAGACGATGTAGAGTGGTATTTGGAATTTTATTGTAAACCTGAGGATTATTTCCCTAAGAAATACAATACCAATCCAGTCCATTCAGAGGTCCTAGAGGCTATGCAGACAGTGAAACCAGGAAGAGCCTTGGATTTGGGTTGTGGTCAGGGGCGTAACTCTCTCTTTCTCGCACAGAATGGTTTTGATGTGACAGCTGTGGATCAGAATGAATTGTCCCTTGAAATCTTGCAAAGCATTGTGGAACAAGAGGATCTAGACATGCCTGTAGGACTATACGATATCAATTCGGCCAGCATTAGCCAAGACTATGATTTCATCGTATCGACAGTTGTTCTGATGTTCCTACAAGCGGACCGCATTCCAGCTATTATCCAAAATATGCAGGAGCACACCACGGTCGGTGGCTATAACCTTATCGTCTGTGCTATGGATACAGAGGATTATCCTTGCTCAGTCAATTTCCCATTCACCTTTAAAGAAGGGGAGTTGGCGGACTACTACAAGGATTGGGAATTAATTAAGTACAATGAAAATCCAGGACATTTGCACCGTCGTGATGAAAATGGCAATCGTATTCAACTACGCTTTGCGACTATGTTAGCTAAAAAAATCAAGTAAATCAAACATATACAAGCGAATAGTAACCGATTTGCAAGGTTTCTATTCGTTTTTGTTTGCGTTGGTTGATTGGGGCGAGCAGGATTTTATGCTATACTAGAAGTAGGAAATCTGAGTAGTAGAACTGTATTGCTGATACTCTCAGCGCAAGAAAGTCTTTATGATGGAGGTGGTCGAATGACGAGTCTTTTGGTGGAATTGTATGATCGGCATGTATTGGAAAAGAATGTCTACCAGGCCTTTATCAGTGATTGTGACGAGATTCTCTTCCTTTCTTTGACGAAAATAAGCAATAATGAAAAACTCTCTCTCCGTCAGTTCATCATGGAAGAGGTGCCTCATATCCAACGAGTGACCTTTCGTCAGTTATCCTTAGAACAACTAGCGGATCAGTTAGATTATTGCCTAGCATGCTATGACCAAGTCCTTCTCGATGTTTTTGGTGGGGATTCGCTACTAGCCTTATCTCTCTATCAATACGGCTTGGATCGCCACCTCCCCATCGTTGCCATGGATGTCGAGCGAGGAAAACAATACAAGTGGGTAGCCGGTCAGTTAGAAAAAGAAGATTTGGACATTCCAACCCTAAACATCCAACAGCTGATAGCCTTGCGTGGTGGAAAAATGCTCAAATCAAAACGCCCTATCCACTCAGTTAAGCAAATTGCAGCCATCAAAAAACTAGCCAGCTCTGCCATTGCCAACCCTGCCCACTGGTATCAGGTGACCCAATTTTTCTCTCTAGCTAAGACCAATGACCTGCATGCTGAGACCGAAAAGATACTGGAAAACAACGGCAAGTATTATCACTACCCAGAATCCCTTATCCCTTTACTTGTGGAAGCGGGGATGCTTTGTATGGAAAGCGAAGGCAAGAAACGAGTAGCATACAGCTTTCCAAGTCAAGAAGCTCAAGTCTTTTGCCGCAACAAGGGACATATTTTAGAGGTATATCTCTATCTCTTGGCACTTGAGTCTCAGCTGTTTGATGAGTGCATGATAGGTGGTGAGATTGATTGGAATGGCATCTTTCCAGAGGCAGACAATGTTCAAAATGAGATTGATGTCATTCTGAGAAAGGGACGCTCGATTACCTTTATCTCCTGCAAGATGACAGATTTATCAGTCGAAGCCATCAATGAACTAGAAGTTTACGCTAATCATTTTGCTGGGGAGAGTTGCCTCAAGCTAATTGTCTGTACGGGGAAAATCAATCCTGTTTATGCCAATCGCTGCCAGGAATACGGCGTGCTGGTCATTAGAAGTGAGCAGATTTCCAATCTCATTCCCATGATAAAAAAATATTCTAAGAGACAAAAAAGATGAGAAATAATATCATGAAAGGCTGGAATTCCAGTCTTTTTTTCTTCTTTTTCGAATAGAAAAGAAAAGGAGGTAGACCATGTTTGTAGCTAGAGATGCCAAGGGGAATTTGGTGAATGCCCTCGAAAAAGATGTGACCAAGCAAGCCTATACTTGTCCAGCCTGTGGGGGCAGGCTACGATTACGCCAAGGACAGAGCATTCGAACGCATTTCGCTCATGAATCTTTAAGAGATTGTATAGCTACTTTTGAGAATGAAAGTCCAGAACACTTGGGCAACAAAGAGGCCCTTTATCATTGGGCCAAGAAGGACAATCAGGTCGCCTTAGAATATAGTTTGCCTGAGATTCAGCAGATAGCGGATGTTCTAGTCAATGAGAAACTAGCTCTGGAGATCCAGTGCAGTCCCTTGTCTCAAAAGCTTTTAGGCGATAGAAGTCAAGGCTACCGTAGCCAGGCCTATCAGGTTATCTGGCTACTGGGAGAAAAACTCTGGTTAAAAGAGCGATTAACACAACTGCAAAGGGGATTTCTCTATTTTAGCCAAAATATGGGTTTCTATGCTTGGGAACTGGATCTCAAAAAACAAGTTCTGAGACTCAAATATCTTTTGCATCAGGACCTACGTGGTAAGCTTTATTTTCAGGTCAAAGAATTTCCCTATGGTCAAGGAAATCTCTTGGAAATCTTACGATTTCCTTATCAAAAACAAAAACTGCCTCGTTTTGCAGTTGTGCAAGATACCACTATCTGTCACTATATTCGCCAGCAGTTGTACTACCAAACGCCTTACTGGATGAAGAAGCAAGAGGAGGCCTATCATCAAGGAGACAATCTATTAAACTATCAACTAGACGACTGGTATCCCCAGGTCAGACCGATAGAATCGGGTGATTTTTTGCAGATTGAAACGGATTTGACTAGCTATTATAGAAATTTTCAGGCTTACTATCAAAAAAATCCGAAAAATAATCGCCAAAAGCTCTATCCACCAGCCTTTTATCACTTATATTTCTCAAAAAATGTGGTAAAATAGAAAGGATGGAGGAATCTTATGGTATTACAACGACATGAAATAAATGAAAAAGATACATGGGATCTTTCAACAATCTACCCAACAGACCAAGCTTGGGAAGAATCCTTGAAAGATTTAACTGAAAAAGTACAAACAGCATCTCAGTATGAGGGGCATCTCTTGGATAGCGCAGACAGTTTGCTTGAGATTACAGAATTTTCACTTGACTTGGAACGCCAAGTTGAAAAGCTTTATGTCTATGCACATATGAAAAATGACCAGGACACGCGTGAAGCCAAGTATCAAGAGTACTATGCCAAGGCAATGACCCTATACAGTCAGTTAGAACAAGCCTTTTCATTCTATGAACCTGAGTTTATGGAGATTAGCGAAGAGCAGTATGCGGCCTTCCTAGAAGCTCAACCAAAACTCCAAGTTTACAAGCACTTTTTTGACAAGCTCTTGCAAAAGAAAGACCATGTTCTTTCGCAACGTGAGGAAGAATTGCTTGCTGGAGCAGGAGAAATCTTTGGCTCTGCTAGTGAAACTTTCGCTATTTTGGACAATGCGGATATTAGCTTCCCATATGTCCTTGATGACGAAGGCAAGGAAGTGCAACTCTCACACGGTACTTACATCCGTTTGATGGAGTCTAAAAACCGTGAAGTGCGTCGTGGTGCCTATGAAGCCCTTTATGCGACATATGAGCAATTCCAACACACTTACGCTAAGACTTTGCAGACAAATGTTAAGGTGCAAAACTACCGAGCAAAAGTTCGCAACTATAAGAGTGCTCGCCATGCAGCTCTCGCAGCAAACTTTGTTCCAGAAAGTGTCTATGACAATCTAGTAGCAGCAGTTCGCAAGCACTTGCCACTCTTGCATCGATACCTTAACCTTCGTTCTAAAATCTTGGGGATTTCCGACCTCAAGATGTACGATGTCTACACACCACTCTCGTCAGTAGATTATAGCTTTACCTACGAGGAAGCCTTGAAAAAGGCAGAAGAAGCTTTGGCAGTCTTGGGTGACGACTACTTGAGCCGTGTCAAACGTGCCTTTAGCGAGCGTTGGATTGATGTCTATGAAAACCAAGGCAAGCGTTCTGGTGCCTACTCTGGTGGTTCTTACGATACCAATGCCTTTATGCTTCTCAACTGGCAGGACAATCTAGACAATCTTTTTACCCTTGTCCATGAAACAGGTCACAGTATGCACTCAAGCTATACTCGTGAAACCCAACCTTATGTTTACGGAGATTATTCTATCTTCTTGGCTGAGATTGCCTCAACGACTAACGAAAATATCTTGACAGAGAAATTGTTGGGAGAAGTGGAAGACGATGCAACGCGCTTTGCTATTCTCAATAACTTCCTAGATGGTTTCCGTGGAACAGTCTTCCGTCAAACTCAATTCGCTGAGTTTGAACATGCCATCCACCAAGCAGACCAAAATGGAGAAGTCTTGACAAGTGATTTCCTCAATAAGCTCTACGCTGACTTGAATCAAGAGTACTACGGACTCAGCAAGGAAGACAATCCTCAGATCCAATACGAGTGGGCACGCATTCCACATTTCTACTATAACTACTATGTTTATCAGTATTCAACTGGTTTTGCAGCCGCTTCAGCCTTGGCTGAAAAGATTGTTCATGGTAGTCAAGAAGACCGTGACCGCTATATCGACTACCTCAAGGCAGGTAAGTCAGACTATCCGCTCAATGTTATGAGAAAAGCGGGTGTTGATATGGAAAAAGAAGACTATCTTAACGATGCCTTTGCAGTCTTTGAACGTCGCTTGAACGAGTTTGAAGCCCTTGTTGAAAAATTGGGACTAGCTTAAGATGGTAGAGTCTTATAGTAAAAATGCCAATCACAATATGCGCCGGCCTGTCGTCAAGGAAGAAATCGTAGAACTCATGCGCCAGCGTCAAAAACAGGTGACAGGTTCTTTGAAAGAATTGGAGACCTTCGCTCGCAAGGAAAACATTCCCATTATTCCCCATGAAACGGTCGCGTATTTTCGATTTCTCATGGAGACCATACAGCCCAAGAACATTTTGGAGATTGGGACGGCAATTGGTTTTTCAGCCCTCTTGATGGCGGAACATGCGCCAGATGCCAAGATTACAACCATTGACCGTAATCTTGAGATGATAGGCTTTGCCAAGGAAAACTTTGCCCAGTTTGACAGTCGTAAGCAAATCACCTTACTTGAAGGTGATGCTGTTGATGTTTTATCTACTTTGACAGAAACATATGATTTTGTCTTTATGGATTCGGCCAAGTCCAAGTACATCGTCTTTCTACCAGAAATCCTCAAGCACTTGGAAGTTGGTGGAGTAGTGGTCTTGGATGATATTTTCCAAGGAGGAGATGTTGCCAAGGACATCATGGAAGTCCGCCGTGGTCAACGAACCATTTACCGTGGTTTGCAAAGACTTTTCGACGCAACTTTGGACAATCCAGGTTTAACAGCAACTCTAGTTCCACTTGGAGATGGTATTCTCATGCTACGAAAGAATCTAGCAGAAGTAGAGCTTCCTGAGAGCGAATGATTTTCAGAAAAATTTAAGAAATTATAGTAAAATAGATAAGGTAACACTTACCGTAAAAGGAGTAAAAATGAAGAAAAAACTTATGGCAGGAGCCATCACACTTTTATCAGTAGCAACACTTGCAGCTTGTTCAAACAGTTCTGAAGGAAAAGATTTGATCAGCATGAAGGGCGATGTGATTACAGAGCATCAATTCTTTGAAGAAGTAAAGAACAATCCAACTGCACAACAAGTCTTGCTCAATATGACCATCCAAAAAGTATTTGAACAACAATATGGATCAGAGGTAACGGATAAAGATGTGGATGATGCCGTTGCTGAAGAACAAAAGAAATACGGCGATAGCTACAACAGCGTGCTTCAACGTGCAGGTATGACACCTGAGACTCGTAAAGCTCAAATCCGCACTAGCAAATTGGTTGAATTGGCAGTTAAGAAGGCTGCTGAGAGTGAGTTGACAGACGAAGCTTACCAAAAAGCTTTTGAGTCTTACACACCAGATGTAACAGCTCAAATCATCCGTTTGGATAATGAAGACAAGGCAAAAGAAGTACTTGAGAAAGCTAAAGCAGAAGGTGCAGATTTTGCTCAGTTGGCAAAAGACAACTCTAACGACGACAAAACAAAAGAAAATGGTGGAGAAATCACTTTTGACTCTGCTTCAACAGAACTTCCAGAACAAGTCAAGAAAGCAGCCTTTGCCTTGGATGTGAACGGGGTTTCTGATGTGATTACAGCTACTGGAACACAAGCCTACAGCAGTCAGTTCTACATCATCAAAGTAACGAAGAAAACAGAAAAATCTTCTAATATCGAGGATTACAAAGAAAAATTGAAGACCATCATCTTGACTCAGAAACAAAATGATTCAGCCTTTGTTCAAGGAGTAATTGGTAAAGAATTGCAAGCAGCAAACATCAAGGTTAAAGACCAAGCCTTCCAAAACATCTTCACCCAATACATCGGTGGTGGTGACTCAAGTTCAAGCAGCAGCTCTTCATCTAACTAAGAAAGCAAAAAACAAATCTCAAAAGAGATTTGTTTTTTTTATACCTGATCCTAGAAAATGAGTAAAATTCGAAGGATTAAAGGATAAGAGTTTTTTTCTTTCTGAAAAAGTGGTATAATAGCAATCAAAACTAGAAAATAAAACGGAATTGGGAACAGAAGCGTCTGTTCCTATTAGAGTGGTGAAATATGAAAATTAGTAAAAGGCACCTACTAAACTATTCCATTTTGATTCCTTACTTCCTTTTATCGATTTTGGGGCTGATTGTAGTGTACTCAACAACGAGTGCAACCTTGATCGAAGAAGGAAAAAGTGCCTTTCAATTGGTGCGTAACCAGGGGATCTTCTGGATAGCTAGTTTGATTCTGATTGCCTTAATCTATAAATTAAAATTAGGTTTCCTAAGAAATGGACGTCTTATTTTTATCGTAATGATTGTGGAGATGGTTCTTTTAGCTCTGGCGCGACTGGTCGGAACACCTGTCAATGGAGCATACGGATGGATCTCTGTAGGACCTGTAACGATTCAGCCTGCGGAATACCTTAAGATTATCATCATCTGGTACCTGGCACATCGATTTTCAAAACAACAAGATGAGATTGCGGTTTATGACTTCCAGGTTTTGACACAGAATCAGTGGCTACCTCGAGCTTTTAATGACTGGCGTTTTGTTCTGCTGGTTCTGATTGGTAGCCTGGGAATTTTCCCAGACTTGGGAAATGCGACCATCTTGGTCTTGGTGGCGCTCATCATGTATACGGTTAGTGGAATCGCCTATCGTTGGTTCTCGACCATTCTGGCTCTCTTGGCAGGGAGCTCAATGTTAGTCTTGTCTGTCATTCGCTTTGTTGGGGTTGAAAAGTTCTCTCAAATTCCTGTATTTGGTTACGTTGCTAAACGTTTTAGTGCCTTCTTTAATCCCTTTAATGATTTGGCGGGGGCAGGACACCAGCTCGCAAATTCCTACTATGCCATGGTAAATGGAGGCTGGTTCGGACTGGGACTGGGAAATTCTATCGAGAAGCGTGGTTATCTGCCAGAAGCCCATACGGATTTCGTCTTTTCAATCGTTATAGAGGAGTTTGGATTCGTTGGAGCCAGTATGATTTTGGCTCTACTCTTCTTCTTGATTTTGCGAATCATCTTGGTTGGTATTCGAGCAAAGGATCCTTTTAACTCCATGGTTGCTATTGGTGTCGGAGGGATGATCCTTGTTCAGGTCTTTGTCAATATCGGTGGGATTTCAGGGTTGATTCCTTCTACAGGGGTAACCTTCCCCTTCCTTTCACAAGGTGGGAACAGTCTCCTGGTATTATCCGTAGCCATCGCGCTTGTACTGAACATTGATGCCAGTGAAAAACGTGCCAAGCTTATCAGAGAATACGAGAATCAAACCGATGAAAGTCTGTAAGGATTGTATGGAAAGGAAAGTATATGTCTCTTCAAAAATTAGAAAACTATAGTAATAAAGCAGTCGTCCAAGAAGAAGTCTTGATTCTGACTGAGCTATTAGAAGATATCACAAAAAATATGCTGGCGCCAGAAACCTTTGAAAAGATTATCCAGTTGAAGGAATTATCAACTAGCGAGAATTATCAAGGGCTCAATGACCTAGTGACCAGTCTTTCGAATGAAGAAATGATTTACATTTCACGCTATTTCTCTATCCTTCCACTTTTGATTAATATCTCTGAGGATGTGGATTTGGCCTATGAAATCAATCACCAAAACAATGTGGACCAAGACTATCTAGGAAAACTATCTACAACGATTAAGATGGTAGCTGAAAAAGAAAATGCAGCCGAAATTTTAGATAAGTTAAATGTCGTTCCTGTCTTGACCGCCCATCCAACGCAAGTACAACGCAAGAGTATGCTGGATTTGACCAACCATATCCATACGCTCTTGCGCAAGTACCGTGATGTCAAACTCGGCTTGATTAATAAAGAAAAATGGCACACAGATCTCCGTCGTTACATTGAAATTATCATGCAAACGGACATGATTCGTGAGAAGAAATTGAAAGTAACCAACGAAATCACCAACGTGATGGAGTACTACCAAAGTTCTTTCCTGAATGCTGTTCCACGTTTGACAGCTGAGTATAAAAAAATGGCAAAAGAACAAGGTATCGATCTCCAACATCCAAAACCGATTACCATGGGGATGTGGATCGGAGGAGACCGTGATGGAAATCCTTTCGTAACAGCGGAAACCCTCAATAAATCAGCCTTGACTCAGTGTGAAGTCATCATGAACTACTATGATGAAAAGATTTATAATCTTTATCGTGAATTTTCACTGTCAACCAGCATCGTGAATGTCAGCGACAAGGTTCGTGAGATGGCGCTGAAGTCACAAGATAACTCCATTTACCGTGAAAAAGAACTCTATCGTCGTGCTCTTTTTGACATTCAAGCTAAGATGCAGGCAACTAAGGCTTATCTCATTGAAGACAAGGAACTTCAGCCTAGATATGCCACTGCAGATGAATTTTATCAAGATTTGTTGGCCATTCGGGACTCTCTCCTTGAAAACAAAGGGGAATACCTGATTTCTGGAGAATTTGTCGAGTTGATGCAAGCTGTCGAAATCTTTGGCTTCTACCTTGCCTCTATTGACATGCGCCAGGATTCTAGCGTTCACGAAGCCTGTGTGGCTGAATTGTTAGCATCAGCTGGTATCAACGATCACTATAGCGATCTGTCTGAAGACGAAAAATGTAGCCTTCTCTTAAAAGAGTTGGAAGAAGATCCTCGTATCCTCTCAGCCACTCATGCTGAAAAGTCAGAACTTCTTGAGAAGGAACTGTCTATCTTTAAAGCTGCCCGCAAGTTGAAGGATAAACTGGGTGAAAATGTCATTCGTCAAACCATTATCTCACATGCAACCAGTGTATCAGATATGCTAGAGCTAGCAATCATGCTCAAGGAAGTAGGCTTGGTTGATTCCCAAAAAGCACGAGTTCAGATTGTTCCCCTCTTTGAAACTATTGAGGACTTAGACCATTCGGAAGAAACCATGAGAAGATATTTCTCTCTTCCTTTGGCTAAAAAATGGATTGCTTCAAAAGACAACTACCAAGAAACCATGCTTGGCTACTCTGATAGTAACAAGGATGGTGGTTACCTGTCCTCATGTTGGACTCTCTACAAGGCGCAACAACAACTAACTGCTATCGGTGATGAATTTGGCGTTAAGGTCACTTTCTTCCACGGTCGTGGTGGTACTGTGGGTCGTGGTGGTGGACCAACTTATGAAGCCATCACATCTCAACCGCTCAAGTCTATTAAGGACCGTATCCGTCTGACTGAGCAAGGAGAAGTCATTGGAAATAAATACGGAAACAAAGACGCTGCTTATTATAACCTTGAAATGTTGGTTTCTGCAGCCATTAACCGCATGATTACCAAGAAGAAGAGTGATATCAATACGTCAAATCGTTACGAAGCTATCATGGATCAAGTAGTGGACCGTAGTTATGATATCTACCGTGATTTGGTCTTTGGAAATGAACATTTCTATGACTATTTCTTTGAATCAAGTCCAATCAAAGCTATTTCAAGCTTCAATATCGGTTCGCGTCCAGCAGCTCGTAAGACCATCACTGAAATTGGTGGTTTGCGTGCCATTCCTTGGGTCTTCTCATGGTCACAAAGCCGTGTCATGTTTCCTGGATGGTATGGAGTAGGATCCAGCTTTAAAGAGTTTATAGATCAAGATCCAAAGAATATCGAGTTCCTTCGTGATATGTACCAAAACTGGCCTTTCTTCCAATCTTTGCTTTCCAATGTGGACATGGTCTTGTCTAAGTCTAATATGAATATTGCTTTTGAATATGCCAAGCTCTGTGAAGACGAAGAAGTACAAGCTATCTACTACACTATTTTAGATGAATGGCAGTTGACTAAGGACGTTATTTTAGCTATCGAAGGTTATGACGAACTCTTGGCAGAAAACTCTTACCTAAAAGACAGTCTAAACTATCGTATGCCTTACTTTAATATCCTTAACTACATCCAGTTGGAGTTGATCAAACGTCAACGTCGCGGAGAATTGTCGGCAGACGAAGAAAAACTGATCCATACAACTATCAACGGAATTGCAACTGGTTTGCGTAATTCAGGCTGATATTCTACAAACTTCCTCTTTTTTCAAGGGGAAGTTTTTGAATTGTTTAAAAAATTCTAAAAATAAGCTTGACAAGTAGTTGAAAAATGATATAATTTAAACATTCAGAAAGTAATCTTGCTCATTTTTTAGAGAGTCTGTGGTTGGTGAAAGCAGATAGATGAAATTGATGAAATTGGGCTGAATGTACTTAAGAATTTGAAATCATAAAAATTCGGTGAGCACACCTTACAGTGCAACTCGTTATTGCGAGAAAGAGCGATAGGAATATTCCTATAATTGAGGTGGCACCGCGCATCGACGTCCTCACACAAGTTTTTTGTGTGAGGACTTTTTCTATGGGGAGGAAAGATATTGGAATTTAAACGATGGCATCGCTTGATGATGTGATTTAAAAAGTTAAGGTAAAAGAATTAAGGAGAAAGAAAAATGAAAAATAAACGTTTGATTGGAATTGTCGCTGGATTAGCAGTATTGGTGGTGGCTAGCTTGATTTATTCATCAATGAACAAACCAGCAGCTAAGGAAGAGCAAAAGGTCGCTAAGGTTGGTGTCCTTCAATTTGTTAGTCACCCATCCTTGGACTTGATTTACCAAGGAATTCAAGATGGACTAGCTGAAGAAGGCTATAAGGACGACCAGGTAAAAATCGACTTTATGAACTCTGAAGGCGATCAGAGCAAGGTTGCAACCATGAGTAAACAATTGGTTGCTAATGGAAACGATGTTGTTGTTGGGATCGCAACACCAGCTGCTCAAGGACTTGCTAGTGCTACAAAAGACCTACCTGTTATCATGGCTGCTATTACAGACCCAATCGGTGCTAACTTGGTCAAAGATTTGAAAAAACCAGGTGGCAACATCACAGGGGTGTCAGACCATAACCCAGCTGAACAGCAAGTAGAGTTGATTAAAACCCTCACACCAAATGTCAAAACGATCGGAGCTCTCTACTCAAGCAGTGAAGATAACTCAAAATCACAAGTTGAAGAATTCAAGGCTTATGCTGAAAAAGCAGGTTTGACAGTCGAAACATTTGCCGTTCCATCAACCAATGAAATTGCTTCAACAGTCAATGTTATGACCAGCAAGGTCGATGCGATTTGGGTTCCAATTGATAACACCATCGCATCCGCATTTTCAACAGTTGTTTCAAGCAACCAAACAGCTAAAAAGCCAATCTATCCAAGTGCCACTGCCATGGTAGAAGCAGGTGGATTAGCATCTGTAGTAGTTGACCAACACGATCTTGGAGTGGCTACTGGTAAGATGATTGCCAAAGTATTGAAAGGTGAAAAACCAGCTGATACGCCAGTTAATGTCTTTTCAACTGGTAAGTCAGTGATTAACAAAAAACTAGCGCAGGAACTTGGTATCACCATTCCTGAGTCCGTTCTAAAAGAAGCGGGACAAGTGATTGAATAAAGATAAAGGAGGAGCTGGACACATCTCCTCCCATTTTTACTAAAGAAAGAAATGAGTGAAAGATTATGATAGTATCCATTATTTCTCAGGGAATGGTCTGGGCGATTTTAGGTTTGGGAATCTTTATGACTTTCCGAATTTTGAATTTCCCTGATATGACTACTGAAGGTTCTTTTCCTCTTGGGGGAGCAGTAGCTGTAACCTTGATAACACAGGGAGTCAATCCGTTTTTGGCGACCTTAGCTGCAGTAGGTGCGGGCTGTCTAGCTGGAATGGCGACGGGTCTTTTGTATACTAAAGGAAAAATCCCAACCCTCTTATCAGGGATTCTGGTCATGACTTCTTGTCATTCCATCATGCTCATGATTATGGGACGTGCCAATCTGGGGCTTCTTGGAACCAAACAAATTCAGGATGTCTTGCCTTTTGATTCAGACCTTAACCAACTCCTGACTGGATTAATCTTTGTAGCTCTTGTTATTGGCCTTATGCTCTTTTTCCTTGATACCAAACTAGGTCAAGCCTACATCGCTACAGGTGACAATCCCGATATGGCTCGTAGCTTTGGTATCAATACGGGACGTATGGAACTCATGGGTTTGGTTCTCTCAAATGGGATTATCGCGCTTGCAGGGGCCTTAATTGCTCAACAAGAAGGATACGCGGATGTCTCTCGAGGAATTGGCGTGATTGTCGTAGGGCTTGCTAGCTTGATTATTGGTGAGGTTTTGTTCAAGAGTTTGACCCTGGCAGAGCGACTCATGACCATCGTCGTTGGCTCTATCGCTTATCAGTTCCTCGTTTGGGGAGTTATTGCTCTTGGGTTTAATACAAGTTATCTTCGTTTGTACAGCGCCTTGATTTTGGCAGTTTGCCTTATGATTCCAACCTTCAAAAGCAAATACCTGAAAGGAGTCAAGTTTAGCAAATGACAGCAATTGTAGAATTAAAAAATGCTACCAAAGTCATCACGAATGGCTTTGACGAAGAAAAAATCATTCTGAATGATGTTTCTCTTGAAATTTTCGAACATGATTTCATTACTATCCTAGGTGGAAATGGAGCAGGGAAGTCAACGCTTTTTAACACTATTGCAGGTACCTTACCTTTAACAAGTGGAAGTATCCGTATCATGGGGGAGGACGTGACGAATTTTTCACCTGAAAAGCGGGCTAAGTACTTGTCTCGCGTCTTTCAGGATCCTAAGATGGGTACGGCTCCCCGTATGACAGTGGCGGAAAATCTCTTGATTGCCAAGTTTCGTGGTGAGAAGAGAGGACTCCTGCCTAGAAGGCTTTCAAGCCATAGGGAAGAGTTCCAGACTACCATTGAAAAGGTTGGAAATGGTCTTGAAAAACATCTGGACACTCCTATTGAGTTTCTTTCAGGTGGACAACGTCAGGCCTTGAGTCTCTTGATGGCAACTTTGAAACGACCAGAGTTGCTCTTGTTGGATGAACACACAGCAGCCCTTGACCCAAAAACAAGTGTGGCATTGATGGAATTAACAGATGACTTTGTCAGCAAAGATCATCTAACAGCCTTGATGATTACCCACCATATGGAAGATGCACTGAAGTATGGAAACCGTCTGATTGTCATGAAGGAAGGTCGCATCATTCAAGACCTCAATAATGAAGAAAAATCTAAGATGAAAATCTCAGACTACTATCAATTATTTGAATAGATGAACTTTATTTTCCTTAAAAAATAGAGAAGCAAAACTTAGAGACATGGAAGTGTTTCTGAGTTTTTTAACTTTATTTTCTATTTAGAAAAATAGGCAAAGAGAATTACGGAAAGCGTATGAAATGGTTTACTTTTTTTCAGAAATAAGTTATACTAGTTTACGTGAAACTATGATAACATGGAGGTATTGTGTATGGTTGACAAACAAGTCATTGAAGAAATCAAAAACAATGCCAACATTGTGGAAGTCATAGGAGATGTGATTTCTTTACAAAAGGCAGGACGGAACTATCTAGGGCTCTGTCCTTTTCATGGTGAAAAAACACCTTCTTTCAACGTTGTAGAGGACAAGCAGTTTTACCACTGTTTTGGTTGTGGTCGCTCAGGTGATGTCTTTAAGTTCATCGAGGAGTACCAAGGGGTTCCCTTTATGGAGGCTGTCCAGCTCTTAGGAGAGCGTGTCGGTATTCAATTAACGATGCCTGTTCCGTCTCGTCCTCAACAGGTTTCCCCTCATCAGGCTCTATATGATATGCATGAAGAAGCTGCACGATTTTACCACGCTATTCTCATGACGACCAAGATGGGAGAAGAAGCAAGGGCTTATCTATATAAGCGAGGGTTGACAGACGAAGTTTTGAAGCACTTCCAGATTGGGTTGGCTCCATCTGAGAGAACCTATCTCTATCAACGTTTGGCTGATAAGTTTGAGGAAAAGGATTTACTGGATTCGGGCTTGTTTTACTTGTCGGACGGTAATCAGTTTCATGATACTTTTTTCGGACGTATCATCTTTCCTTTGACCAATGATAAGGGGCAGGTCATTGCCTTTTCAGGTCGTATCTGGCAAGAAACAGATAATCAGACTGCCAAGTATAAAAATAGTCGCTCAACTTCAATTTTTAACAAGAGTTATGAATTGTATCATTTGGACAAGGCTAAAAAAGGAACCGGGAAAATTCCAGAACTCTACTTGATGGAAGGTTTTATGGATGTTATCGCCGCCTACCGTGCTGGTATAGAGAATGCTGTAGCTTCTATGGGAACGGCTCTGAGCAAGGAACATGTTGACCATCTCAAACACTTTACTAAAAAGATTGTCCTCAGCTACGATGGTGATAAGGCAGGGCAGGCAGCAACAGCAAAAGCGTTGGAGGAATTAAAAGATTTCTCAGTGGAAGTTGTCCGAGTACCTGATTCCATGGACCCAGATGAGTATTTACAAAAGAATTCTGCTGAAGACCTGGCTTATCTCTTAACCAAGACTCGGATTAGTCCCATAGAATTTTATATTCACCAACTTAAGCCGGAAAATAGCGATAACTTGCAGGCGCAAATTGAGTTCATTGAAAAGATTGCACCCTTAATCGCCAAAGAAAAGTCTATCACTGCCCAAAATTCTTACATCCACATTCTGGCGGACAACCTGCCTTCCTTTGATTATCAGCAGGTGGAACAGATTGTAAATGAAAGTCGGATTGTCCAAAGGCAGGAGAGGGTCAAGGAGCGTCCTGCACCAGTAGCGATCAGTTTACCTGTGACGCGGCAACTGACAGCAGTTATGAGAGCAGAAGCTCATCTCCTTTATAGGATGGCTGAGAATCCAGTTGTTTTGAATGATTATCGTTTGCGAGATGATTTTTTCTTTGATACCCCAGAATTTCAGATTCTTTACGAATTATTAAGTGAGCAGGGAAAAATCGGATCAGAGGACCTCTCCCATCAGTCCCCTGAAGTTGAAACTGCCTGGTATCAAGTGCTTGCTCTTGATTTACCATCTGAAATCTTACCTCAGGAACTAGTGGAAGTGGAAGAATCTCGAAACCGTGCCCTCCTCAGTAAGGACAATTTAAGGATTAAAAAGAAAGTGCAGGAAGCTAGCTATGTAGGAGATGCTGACACAGCCCTAGAAGAATTGCAACGATTGATTTCCCAAAAGAGAAGAATGGAGTAATAATGGCAACAAAACAAAAAGAAGTAACCACATTTGATGTGCAAGTAGCAGACTTTATCCGTAACCACAAAAAAACAGGAACAGCAACAGATGACGAAATCAATTCAAGTCTGGTTATTCCGTTTGCCCTTGATGCAGAAGGCATTGAAGACCTTTTGCAACGGATTCAGGATGCTGGAATTTCTATCACAGATAACGAAGGAAATCCAAGCGCGCGTGTTCTTAGTGCAGAAGAAGAACCAGAACTCAGTGATGAGGACTTGATTGGCTCAACTTCTGCCAAGGTTAATGACCCAGTCCGTATGTATTTGAAGGAAATCGGGGTTGTTCCTCTCTTGACTAACGAAGAGGAAAAAGAATTGGCCTTAGCAGTTGAGGCTGGTGATATTGAAGCCAAACAACGTCTTGCAGAAGCCAACCTTCGTTTGGTGGTTTCGATTGCTAAGCGCTACGTAGGGCGTGGCATGCAGTTTCTTGACTTGATCCAAGAAGGAAACATGGGCTTGATGAAGGCTGTTGACAAGTTTGACTATTCAAAAGGATTCAAGTTTTCAACTTACGCAACTTGGTGGATTCGTCAGGCGATTACCCGTGCCATCGCTGACCAAGCCCGTACTATTCGTATCCCTGTCCACATGGTAGAAACCATTAACAAGCTTGTCCGTGAACAGCGGAATCTCCTTCAAGAATTGGGACAAGATCCAACTCCTGAACAAATCGCTGAGCGTATGGATATGACACCTGACAAGGTCCGCGAAATCTTGAAAATTGCTCAAGAACCAGTATCACTTGAAACACCGATTGGTGAAGAGGACGATAGCCATCTTGGGGACTTTATCGAAGACGAAGTAATTGAAAATCCAGTAGACTACACAACTCGAATCGTTTTGCGCGAGCAGTTGGATGAAGTTTTGGATACTCTCACAGACCGTGAAGAAAACGTTCTGCGCCTTCGTTTCGGGCTAGATGATGGGAAAATGCGTACCCTTGAAGATGTTGGTAAAGTCTTTAACGTGACTCGTGAGCGTATCCGTCAGATTGAGGCCAAGGCTTTGAGAAAATTGCGCCAACCAAGTCGCAGCAAACCCCTTCGTGATTTTATTGAAGACTAAGAGTGAGGAATAACATGGCTTATACAGAAGAGCAAATCGAAAATATCAAAACACGCATTTTAAACGCCTTGGAAGAAGTCATCGACCCTGAGTTGGGGATTGATATTGTCAACCTAGGTTTGATTTATGAAATTCGTTTTGATGGTGAAACAGGTCATACTGAAATTGATATGACCTTGACAACTATGGGCTGCCCACTGGCTGACCTTTTGACAGACCAGATACATGATGCGATGACAGATGTGCCTGAGGTAACCAATACCGAAGTTAAATTGGTCTGGTATCCAGCTTGGACGGTTGAAAAAATGAGCCGATATGCACGTATCGCTCTAGGAATTAAATAAAGACTAAGAAAAATGCGAGAGACGATTGGAAAATAGGATAATTTTATCCTTTTTCCAATCGTCTCTTCTTTCTTTTGCTGATTTTCTGGAAATAAAATGGTATAATGAAAGGTATGGAAAACGAAAAATTGCGTATTAATATGCTAAGCTCAAGTGAAAAAGTAGCTGGTCAAGGAGTGTCAGGAGCTTATCGAGAATTGGTTAGTCTCCTTCACCGTGATGCCAAAGATCAGTTGATTGTTACAGAGAATCTTCCTGTAGAAGCGGATGTAACTCACTTTCATACCATTGATTTCCCCTATTATTTATCTACTTTCCAAAAGAAACGCTCTGGGAGAAAAATTGGCTATGTGCATTTTTTGCCTGATACGCTTGAGGGGAGTTTGAAGATTCCATTTTTCCTAAAAGGAATTGTCAAACGCTATGTTTTTTCCTTTTACAACCGAATGGAACACTTGGTGGTAGTCAATCCCATGTTTATCGAGGATTTAGTGGCTGCTGGTATTCCGCGTGAAAAAGTAACTTATATTCCAAATTTTGTAAACAAAGAAAAATGGCATCCATTACCAGCTGAACAGGTTGCACAACTCCGGAAGGAAATGGATCTTGCGGAAGATCAGTTTGTCGTAATCGGTGCGGGTCAGGTTCAGAAACGTAAAGGAATTGATGATTTTATCCGTCTTGCTGAGGAATTGCCAGAAATTACCTTTATCTGGGCAGGTGGTTTTTCATTTGGTGGGATGACAGATGGTTACGAACGCTACAAGAAGATAATGGACAATCCACCAAAAAATCTTATTTTCCCCGGAATTGTGTCACCCGAACGGATGCGGGAACTGTATGGTATGGCGGATCTGTTCTTGCTACCAAGTTATAATGAATTATTCCCTATGACCATCTTAGAGGCCGCTAGTTGCGAGGCTCCTATTATGTTGAGGGACTTGGATCTATATAAGGTTATTCTTGATGGGAATTATCGTGCTACAAGTGATGTTTCCGAGATGAGAGAAGCAATCCTAGAATACAAGAATGATTCTGAAGCCTTAAAATACTTGAAAGAAAAAGCTTGCGAGATCTCCAAAGAGTACTCTGAGGAGCATTTGTTGGAAATCTGGTTAAAATTTTATCGAGAACAGGCTGCTTTGGGCAAAAAGTGAGGTAATTTATGCGAATTGGTTTATTTACAGATACCTATTTCCCTCAGGTTTCCGGGGTCGCGACTAGTATTCGGACTTTGAAAACTGAGCTTGAAAAGCAGGGGCATGCAGTTTTTATCTTTACAACAACAGATAAAGATGTGAACCGCTACGAGGATTGGCAAATTATTCGCATTCCGAGTGTCCCTTTCTTTGCGTTTAAGGATCGACGATTTGCCTACCGAGGTTTTACAAAGGCGCTTGAAATTGCCAAGCAGTATCAACTCGATATTATTCATACCCAGACAGAATTTTCTCTTGGTTTGTTAGGAATTTGGATTGCGAGAGAATTGAAAATTCCAGTTATTCATACCTACCATACCCAGTATGAAGACTATGTGCATTACATTGCTAAGGGCATGCTAATTCGTCCGAGTATGGTAAAATATTTGGTGCGTGGCTTCCTTCATGATGTAGATGGCGTGATTTGCCCTAGTGAGATTGTTCGTGACCTTTTATCTAAATACAAAGTCAAGGTTGAAAAGCGTGTCATCCCAACTGGAATTGAGCTGGCTAAGTTTGAACGACCTGAGATCAAAGAGGAAAACTTACTAGAGCTTCGTTCGAAGTTAGGTATTCAGGAAGGCGAGAAAATGCTGCTGAGCCTTTCTCGTATCTCCTTTGAGAAGAATATCCAAGCAGTCTTAGTCGCCTTTGCACAGGTTTTGAAAGAAGAAGAAAAGGTGAAGTTGGTTGTTGCTGGAGACGGACCTTATCTGGACAGTCTGAAAGAACAAGCAGGGAAATTAAACATACAAAAACATGTGATTTTTACAGGTATGATTGCTCCCAGTGAGACAGCCTTGTACTATAAAGCAGCTGATTTCTTTATTTCAGCATCTACGAGTGAAACTCAGGGTTTAACCTATCTAGAAAGTCTAGCCAGTGGAACGCCTGTTATTGCTCATGGCAACCCCTATCTTGAAAATCTGATCAATGATAAAATGTTTGGGACCCTCTACTATGGAGAACGAGAGCTTGCAGGAGCTATACTTGAAGCATTGATTGCTACTCCTGATATGTCTGAACAAAATTTGGCGGATAAGTTGTACGAGATTTCGGCTGAAAATTTTGGGAAACGAGTTCATGAGTTTTACCTTGATGCCATTATCTCAAATAACTTTGAACATGAGCTACATGATGGACAGCCTGTCACTCAGCGCTTTTTAAAAACGATTCTCTATCTACCTCAACAGGCTGTTACAAGCCCAGTAAAAGAATCCAAGCGTATTTTAAGAGCGTCTCGAAAACAATTGTCTAGCATCAGAGATTATTGGAGAGACGAATTCAAATAATAGAATAAGAGGAAGAAAAAATGAAAAAATTAATGAGAAGCGGAAAAGATCAAAAATTGGTGGAGTATGCGCAGGAGTTGCTCATTATTTTGATATTGATCCAACAATTGTTCGTGTCATTTGGGCTGTTCTTGCATTTTGTTATGGGACAGGAGTCCTTGCTTATATCATTTTATGGTTGATTGCACCAGTTTCATCAGAGTATTAAATTAGAATTATATAGAAAAAGGAGAAGTTATGGCTTTTGGAGATAACGGAAAACGCAAAAAAACATTGTTTGAAAAGGTGACGCTTGTTGTCGTGCTCATCATGTTGTTTGTAACCCTTGCTGGTATCTTTGCAACTGCGCTTGGAGCTTTCAGTAGATTCTAAGCAAGCTATGAGGATAGAAACAATAACTAATGACTGGGTTCTCCCCAGCCTTTTTAAAGTGAGAAGAAAATATGAGTATGTTTTTAGATACAGCCAAGATTAAGGTCAAGGCTGGTAATGGTGGCGATGGCATGGTTGCCTTTCGCCGTGAAAAATATGTCCCTAATGGCGGTCCTTGGGGTGGTGATGGTGGACGTGGAGGTAACGTTGTTTTCGTGGTAGACGAAGGCTTACGTACCTTGATGGATTTCCGCTATAACCGTCATTTCAAGGCTGATTCCGGTGAAAAAGGAATGACCAAAGGAATGCACGGACGTGGTGCAGAAGATCTACGTGTTCGCGTGCCACAGGGGACTACTGTACGTGATGCGGAAACAGGTAAAGTCATCACAGACTTGATTGAACATGGTCAAGAATTTATCGTGGCTCATGGTGGTCGAGGTGGTCGTGGAAATATCCGTTTTGCCACTCCAAAAAATCCTGCACCTGAAATCTCTGAGAATGGAGAACCAGGACAAGAACGTGAGTTGCAACTGGAATTGAAAATCTTAGCAGATGTTGGTCTAGTCGGTTTCCCATCTGTCGGAAAGTCAACTTTGCTTAGTGTCATCACTTCAGCTAAACCTAAGATCGGTGCTTACCACTTTACGACGATTGTCCCTAATTTAGGTATGGTTCGTACGCAGTCAGGTGAATCTTTTGCAGTAGCAGATCTTCCAGGTTTGATTGAAGGTGCTAGTCAAGGTGTTGGTCTTGGAACCCAGTTTCTTCGTCATATCGAACGCACTCGAGTTATTCTCCATGTCATCGATATGTCAGCTAGCGAAGGACGTGATCCTTATGAGGACTACCTTGCTATCAATAAGGAATTGGAATCCTATAACCTTCGTCTCATGGAACGTCCACAGATTATCGTGGCCAACAAGATGGATATGCCTGAAAGTCAGGAAAATCTGAAAACTTTCAAGGAAAAGTTGGCAGCAAACTACGACGAGTTTGAGGAACTCCCAGCCATCTTCCCAATTTCTGGTCTGACCAAGCAAGGCTTGGCTACACTTTTGGACGCGACAGCCGAGTTGTTAGACAAGACTCCAGAATTCCCGATTTATGATGAATCCGATATGGAAGAAGAGGCTTACTATGGCTTTGACGAGGAAGAAAAAGCCTTTGAGATTAGTCGTGATGATGATGCGACATGGGTACTTTCTGGTGAAAAACTAATGAAACTCTTTAACATGACCAACTTTGACCGTGACGAATCGGTCATGAAGTTTGCCCGTCAGCTTCGTGGTATGGGGGTTGACGAAGCCCTTCGTGCACGTGGCGCCAAAGATGGCGACTTGGTCCGCATCGGTAAATTTGAGTTTGAATTTGTAGACTAGGAGATTGATATGGGAGATAAACCGATATCATTCCGAGATGCAGATGGCAATTTTGTTTCTGCAGCAGATGTGTGGAATGAAAAGAAACTAGAAGAATTGTTTAATCGTCTCAATCCTAAACGTGCTCTTCGATTGGCGCGTACAAAGAAAGAAGAAACACAGTCAAAGAAATAAAAAATTCCCGTGATCTTTTAATCACGGGATTTGTTTTATTCACTAAAGAAAAATGGCGGCGCATATTTTTTAAGACTCTCAAAACAAGCCTGCGCTTTTGCAGCATCTTCACAGATAATCATGCAGACATCGTCTCCACAAAGGGTTGCAACGACATCTGGAAAAGCCAAGGAATCAATTACAGATCCAAATGATTGGGCTAAACCGGGTAAAGTTTTCAAAATAACTTGGTGTTGCACCGGACGCAACATAACAAGAGCATCTTCCATATAATTTTCAAGACGTTTTTCCCATTTGGAGATAGAGCCTGTATTTAGCACATAGTAAGAATTATCCTCTTCGCGCACTTTTGAAAGGTTCATAGTTTTGATATCGCGTGATAAGGTAGCCTGAGTAACTTGGATATCATTTTCCGCTAATAAGGCTTGTAATTCAGCTTGCGTATGGATTTTGTTTTTTGAAACGAGGGCGCGGATAAGTTGGTGTCTGTGTTCTGATTTGTTCATAAAGTAAGTACTCCTTTTAAAAGGTACAGTAAGCGTGGACTGAACGAAAACGTCAGTCGGGTGGTAGGCGGTATTGTCACGTATGATGATTTTAAAGTCAGTAGGATAAAGAACTAGATGGAGAGATTCTCCTTCTTTTAACTTTTCACTAGTTGGGTGCAGATAAACTGGGTAGCGATTCGTTCATCACCATTGATGTTCTTTAATGACAGTGTATCATCCAATAAGCGTAGCATTTTGTCACGGCGTTTTGTGAATTCACTCTAAATGTTAATTCACAGTGATTTCCAACATGTGGTCTAGTAGCGTGTATGATAAATGGTTACACATGTTGGTTAGGGGTGTTAGTATCTTTTGTCCAAGTTCTATCTAGGGGCTTCTAAAATGCTTTCAGATGAACTGGATTTGATACAAAGTTTATGTTTGATTCGACTGTTCAAGTGGAAAACTTTGGTTATAGGAAGTTCAATGGTCAAATTCATTGACTTTTCCTTTGAATCCTTCCATATTGAAAGTCTGGTAGATTATACCTTTTGACAAGGTAGGATAAGACTAGACTGTGCTAAATCAACAGTCAACTGATAGTCTGTATTATCTCGAATTGTAATCTCAAAGTCTGTGGTGTAGAGAACCAAACGGAGAGTATCTCCTTCTTTAAGTTTGTAGATAGTTGGTTGAAGCTCTAGCTGGAAGTCCATCCATTCATTTGGTTGGATTTCTTCAATCGTCAAGAGATTGGTTCGATTTTGAAGATTAAGGTAACCTTTGGTGATGACACGTTGGGCACTTGGATTGAATGGCAGTTCGCAGAGATTTTCTAACATGTGGTAACGACCATTATCAATGGTTCTAGCACTTAAAACAGCTGGATAAGGCTGCAGATATTTCTTTTGTCCAAGTTCTAGCAGTTGGGCGGATAATAAGCCCTTGTTCGTACTCGATTTGACACGAAGTTTCAGCGCCACTCGCCCATTTAAGTGAAGGTCTTGACTTACTGGAAGGTCAATGGTGATCTGATTGGCTTTACCTTGGTAAAGTTCGGTGTTGAAGATCTGGTAAGTTTTTCCATAACGATCAAAATCTTTTTGATCATACTGGTTTTGAATCACTTTTTCCTCATTACCGAGAGAGAAGGTATGCAGTTCATCCTGTTTGCCAAAGTTATCAAGGCCTTGCCATCTTTGCGGTGCGATATTGTCCTGCCATATAACAGTCGGAAGTTGATAGCTTGAGTCAAGTCCTAGCAATTTCATACTTAACAAGGCATTCATGGACTCTCGGAAGTCAATCGACTGCCAGTTGTTCATATAGACATGGGCACCATGATGGAAAAAGAGGTGCTTATTGATATGGCTAGGAAGGGCATGAAACATCTGGTAAACATGAAGAGGTTTGACGTTCCAATCCTGGGAACCATGCGTAAAGACGACCTCGGCTTGAACCTTGTGAGCATTGAGCAGATAGTTGCGGTCATGCCAAAACTGATTGTAGTCACCAGTCTTGCGATCGAGTTTCTCTTTAACTTTTTCTAAGTCTGCTTGATGAGCTTCATTGCCACGAATATAGTCACCAGCTTGGAGGTTGCGGGAGTAGGTCAGTTCAGCAAGTGAGTCAAAATCCTCACCTGGATAGCCCCCTGGGCTGGTCACTAGACCATTTTCCCGATAGTAGTTGTACCAAGAGGAAATACCTGCTTCTGCGATGATCACTTCCAAGCCATCAACACCAGTGGTGGCGAGACCATTGGACATGGTACCTAGATAGGAAATTCCTGTTGTTGCGACTTTGCCGTTTGACCAGTCAGCCTTGACTTGGCGCTTGCGCGTGTGGTCCGTGAAAGCACGACAACGACCATTGAGCCAATCAATGACATTTTTATAAGCTTCAATCTGCTGGTAGTCCCCATTGGTCATGAGACCTTGAGAATCTTTGGTTCCAACACCTGATACATAGAGATTGGCAAATCCACGTGGGAGGAAGTAGTCATTGAGTGTATATGAGCTATTGATATGAGATAGCTTTTCCTCAGCTTCTGAGACGACTTCTGCTTGACCATGAGGTTCGACTAAATTCAGCTTGGGCTCCTCAAGTTCAATGGTGTGGGGCGGTTTGACCTCAAGCTCTCCCTCCATTTTGTAGAGAGCCTTGTCACTGGCTTTATCGTTGGTCCCTTGGTGATAAGGGCTGGCAGTCATGACTGAAGGAATCTGTCCATCATAACGCGGGCGGATAACGCTGACTTTGACTAAATCAGGGAGTCCGTCTTTATCAGTATCCACACGGCTCTCGACATACACGACTTCACGAATGACATCATGAGTAGAGAAGGTTGCCAAGCTCTTACCGTTAAAGTAGTGGTAGTGATTATCTTCTGGAATGAGTCCATCACTAACAAGCTGATCGATGAGCGTATTTCCTTTTTTCGTTCTCGTATTGAGTAACTGATAAAGATTTTCAATGAGATCTCCATAAACAATAGGAAAACCAGTTTCTTTACGGAACTGTTCGGCATCCTCAAAGTCAACAAGATAGCTAAATCCTAAAAGTTGAAAAACTACTGTGTAGAAAATCTCCGCAGTTAATTCACGGTCTGACTGGAAAAAAGTTACTAAATCTGTTTCTTTATCCGCAGCCAAAGTCGATAAGGCATAATCCGTGTTAGAATAAGTGAAAAAACTCCAACGAATGAAGTCTTCAAACTGTCTTTTTAAGGACAGTTGGGGTGACAGCTTTAGACCAAGACCTTCTAATTCTTCAAATCGTTGAGAACTAGTGGTTGGTTGGTAGCTGAATTGATTAAAACGCATGTTTCTCTCCTTTGAAAACAGACTGGATTTATTATATCAAAAAAGAGGGAAAAATGAAATAAATAAACTTAAATGAAATAAATTTCTTAAACCAGCATATCTATTTGGTAAGTTATTATAAAATACTGAATAAATACCATAGAAGTAAGTCTTTTTCTAGAGATTTTTATATGTAAAACTGCATATAACTCCTATCTTTATTATTCTTCGTTTGGTATAAATATATCTAAATTTACATTTAAAACTATTATATAATATTAATTTTATATTTTCTTCCTTTGAAAAATGAAGAATTTAACAGTAAGAAGAGAAGAAGTTTGTAACTGATGATATTGAAAAGAAAGTGAAGAGTTGCTTCAATATCCAGCTTAAAATGGTATAATAGTAGTAAAACGAAAGCAAGGAGGAGAAGAAATGATTGCACAGCTCGACACCAAGACTGTTTATAGTTTTATGGAAAGTGTGGTTTCGATTGAAAAATATGTACAAATGGCTAAAGAATACAGCTATTCTCACCTTGCTATCATGGATGTGGATAATCTCTATGGAGCCTATCATTTTCTAGAAGCAACTCGTAAGCATGGCATTCAGCCTTTAATTGGTTTAGAAATGACCTTGGTCAAAGATGAGGAGAATCTCTCTCTACGTTTTCTAGCCCTATCCACTAAAGGTTATCAAGAGTTGATGAAGTTATCCACTTTAAAAATGACTGGACGGAAAAATTGGTCTGACTTCACCTCCCACCTCGAAGATGTTGCTATTATTGTTCCCTATTTTAATGGGGTTGAACAGTTGGATTTGGGGGTTGATTATTTTATCGGTGTTAGTCCAGATACTCCTCAAGAAGTCTTTACTAGACCCATTCTTCCACTCTATCAAGTCAATTCTTTTGAAAAAGAAGATATTCAAGTTTTACAAATCTTGTCAGCAGTCAAGGACAATGTCAGTCTGAGAGAAGTGGATCTGCATTCACAACAAGGGATTTTTTTACCTGCCTCAGACTTGGAAGCAGGGTTTAAAAATCGCTTCCCTCAGGCGCTTGCCAATCTCCAAGGTCTGATAGAGAATGTAAGTTATCAAATCGACCCAAGTTTAAAACTCCCTCGCTTTAATCCTGAAAGACCAGCGGTCGAAGAACTTAGAGAGAGGGCTGAGCAAGGCTTGAGTGACAAGGGGCTAACCTCAGCTATCTATCATGAGCGACTAAATGAAGAATTAGCTGTGATTCATGATATGGGCTTTGACGACTATTTCCTTGTAGTTTGGGATTTGCTCCGTTTTGGACGTTCCCATGGCTACTATATGGGAATGGGGCGTGGTTCTGCGGTTGGTAGTCTGGTGGCTTACTCACTGGATATTACAGGAATTGATCCGGTTGAAAAGAACTTGATTTTCGAGCGCTTTTTAAATCGTGAGCGTTACACCATGCCTGATATCGATATCGACATCCCTGACCTTTATAGGCCGGAGTTCATTCGCTATGTTCGTGATCGCTATGGCAGTCAACATGTGGCACAGATTGTCACTTATTCGACCTTTGGAGCAAAACAGGCAATTCGTGATGTTTTCAAACGTTATGGTGTCCCTGAGTACGAATTAACAAATATTACGAAAAAAATCAGTTTCCGAGATACGCTAACGACAGCCTATGAAAAGAATTTACAGTTTAGGCAGATCATCAATAGTAAGATTGAATATCAAAAAGCTTTTGAGATTGCTCGAAAGATTGAAGGGTATCCTCGTCAGACCTCTATCCATGCAGCTGGGGTCGTTATGAGTGACCAAGACTTGACGGACTACATTCCTCTAAAATATGGTGAGGATATGCTCATCACTCAGTATGATGCTCATGGTGTTGAAGCCAATGGACTTCTAAAAATGGATTTCCTCGGTTTACGTAACCTGACTTTTGTCCAAAAAATGCAGGAATTGCTTGCGGAGTCAGAGGGTGTTCATCTAAAAATCGAAGATATTGATTTGGAAGACAAAGAAACTCTGGCCCTCTTTGCTGCTGGAAATACCAAGGGGATTTTCCAATTTGAACAACCTGGCGCCATTCGGCTCTTGAAACGAGTTCAGCCGCAAGTCTTTGAAGAGGTAGTAGCAACGACATCCCTCAATAGACCGGGGGCAAGTGATTATATTGATAATTTTGTCGCTCGTAAGCATGGTAAAGAAAAGGTGACGGTGTTAGACCCTGCCTTAGAAGACATCCTTTCATCAACCTACGGTATTATGCTCTATCAAGAGCAGGTTATGCAGGTAGCTCAACGCTTTGGAGGATTCAGTCTTGGTAAAGCCGACATTCTCAGACGTGCCATGGGTAAGAAAAATGCCAAAGAGATGCATCTGATGAAGGAAGATTTTATCACAGGAGCTATGAAATTGGGGCATACAGAAGAAAAGGCCAACCAAGTTTTTGCAGTGATGGAAAAGTTTGCAGGCTATGGATTTAACCGATCCCACGCTTATGCCTACTCAGCACTGGCATTCCAACTAGCCTATTTCAAGACACACTATCCTGCTATTTTCTTTCAAGTTATGTTGAACTATTCTAGCAGTGATTACATTGTAGATGCATTGCAGATGGGCTTTGAAGTAGCTCCCTTAGCAATCAACAGCATTCCCTATCATGATAAAATTGCTAAGAAGAAAATCTATCTTGGTCTAAAAGCCATTAAGGGAATGCCAAGAGATTTGTCTTACTGGATTATTGAAAATCGTCCTTTCTCAAGCATTGAAGATTTTGTCACACGTCTTCCCAAGAATTACAAGAAATTGTCGCTTTTGACGCCTTTGGTTGAACTAGGACTTTTTGATGAATTTGACAAGAATCGCCAGAAAATCTTAGTGAACCTACCAAACTTATTTGTCTTTGTTGAGGAGTTAGGTGGACTCTTTGCGGATACAAATTATAGTTGGACTGAAGCTGATGATTTTACTGAGGCAGAGAAATTTTACAAAGAGCAGGAACTGATTGGGGTAGGTATCAGTCCCCATCCTCTCCAAACTCTTGCCAAACAAGCCCTATATCCGACCACTCCAATCACTAATCTAACCGAGGGAGCTCAAGCCACTCTCCTAGTTGAAGTGCAAAAGATTAAAGTGATTCGAACCAAGAAAGGCGAGAGTATGGCTTTTCTACAGGTTCATGATAGTAAGTCTCGGATGGATGTAACTGTATTTTCAGACCAATATAGAAAATTTGCTTCCAATTTATCCGAAGGGAAATTTTACTACATCAATGGCAAAGTTCAATCTCGAGATGGTCGTCTGCAAATGATTGCACAAGATTTGAAAGAAGCAGTGGCGGAACGATTCTGGATTCAAGTTAAAAATCATGAATACGATAAAGAGATTTCAAATATCCTAGAACAATACAAAGGCCCAATCCCTGTCATTATCAGGTATGAAGAGGAAGGAAAAACGGTTGTTTCTACACAACATTTTGTAAGAAAAGATTCTGCTCTAGAGGAAAAATTAGAGGGAATTGCTATGAAAACGATTTATCGCTAAAAATACGGAAAATAGAAGAATTTTCGATTTAAATGTGGTATAATCAGTAGGAATGTTAAAAGAAAAAGGAGCATAAACCAAATGAAACGTATTGCTGTTTTGACCAGTGGTGGAGACGCCCCTGGTATGAATGCTGCCATCCGTGCAGTAGTTCGCCAAGCAATCTCAGAAGGAATGGAAGTTTTTGGTATCTATGATGGATACGCAGGTATGGTTGCCGGTGAAATTTATCCGCTTGATGCTGCTTCAGTAGGAGACATCATTTCTCGTGGTGGTACTTTCCTTCATTCTGCTCGTTATCCTGAGTTTGCACAACTTGAAGGCCAACTTAAAGGGATTGAGCAATTGAAAAAACACGGTATCGAAGGAGTCGTAGTTATCGGTGGTGATGGTTCTTATCATGGAGCTATGCGCTTGACTGAGCATGGATTCCCTGCTATTGGACTTCCAGGTACAATCGATAACGATATCGTAGGTACTGACTTTACAATCGGATTTGATACTGCAGTTACGACTGCAATGGATGCGATTGATAAGATTCGTGATACATCATCAAGTCACCGTCGTACTTTCGTTGTTGAAGTAATGGGACGTAACGCTGGTGATATCGCTCTTTGGGCTGGTATCGCAACTGGTGCTGATGAAATTATCATTCCTGAAGAAGGTTTCAAGATGGAAGATATCGTAGCTAGTATCAAAGCTGGTTATGAGCACGGTAAAAAACACAACATTATCGTTTTGGCAGAAGGTGTTATGTCAGCAGCTGAATTTGGTCAAAAACTAAAAGAAGCAGGAGACACTAGTGACCTTCGTGTAACAGAACTTGGTCACATCCAACGTGGTGGATCACCAACTGCGCGTGACCGTGTATTGGCATCACGCATGGGGGCACACGCTGTTAAACTCCTTAAACAAGGAATCGGTGGTGTCGCTGTTGGTATCCGTAACGAAAAAATGGTTGAGAATCCAATCCTTGGTACAGCAGAAGAAGGAGCTTTGTTTAGCTTAACTGCAGAAGGTAAGATTATTGTTAACAACCCTCATAAAGCTGATCTTGAACTTTCTGCTTTGAACAAGAGCTTGTCCTAATCAACTTTCATTAATTTGGTAACATGACCATAAAAGGTCGAATTATATAAAGGAGTCACAAAAATCATGAACAAACGTGTAAAAATCGTTGCAACTTTAGGTCCTGCGGTTGAAATCCGTGGTGGTAAAAAATTCGGTGAAGACGGATACTGGGGTGAAAAACTTGATGTTGAAGCTTCAGCTAAAAACATTGCTAAACTGATTGAAGCAGGAGCAAACACTTTCCGTTTCAACTTCTCACACGGTGACCACCAAGAACAAGGTGAGCGTATGGCAACTGTTAAACTTGCCGAAAAACTTGCAGGTAAAAAAGTTGGTTTCCTTCTTGATACTAAAGGACCTGAAATCCGTACAGAATTGTTTGAAGGTGACGCAAAAGAGTACTCTTACAAAACTGGTGAAAAAATCCGTGTTGCAACTAAACAAGGAATCAAATCAACTCGTGAAGTGATTGCTTTGAACGTTGCTGGTGCTCTTGATATCTACGATGATGTTGAAGTTGGTCGTCAAGTATTGGTTGACGATGGTAAATTGGGTCTTCGCGTTGTTGCAAAAGACGATGCAACTCGTGAGTTTGAAGTTGAAGTTGAAAACGACGGAATTATCGCTAAACAAAAAGGTGTAAACATCCCTAACACTAAAATTCCTTTCCCAGCTCTTGCTGAACGTGATAACGATGATATCCGTTTCGGTTTGGAACAAGGTATCAACTTCATCGCGATTTCATTTGTACGTACTGCGAAAGACGTTAACGAAGTTCGTGCAATCTGTGAAGAAACTGGTAATGGTCACGTTCAATTGTTTGCGAAAATCGAAAACCAACAAGGTATTGACAACTTGGATGAAATCATTGAAGCTGCTGACGGTATCATGATCGCCCGTGGTGACATGGGTATTGAAGTACCATTCGAAATGGTTCCAGTTTACCAAAAAATGATTATTACAAAAGTAAATGCAGCTGGTAAAGTCGCTATCACAGCAACAAACATGCTTGAAACTATGACTGAAAAACCACGTGCAACGCGTTCAGAAGTATCAGATGTGTTTAACGCTGTTATCGACGGAACCGACGCTACAATGCTTTCAGGTGAGTCTGCAAATGGTAAATATCCACTTGAGTCTGTTCGTACAATGGCAACAATTGACAAGAATGCTCAAACTCTTTTAAAAGAATACGGTCGCTTGTCATCTGTTAACTTGTCACGTAATTCTAAGACTGAGGTTATGGCTTCAGCTGTTAAGGATGCGACAAATTCTATGAATATCAAGTTGGTGGTTACTCTTACTAAGACAGGTCACACTGCTCGTTTGATTTCTAAATACCGTCCAGATGCTGATATCTTGGCAATCACTTTCGATGAATTGACTGAGCGTGGTTTGATGCTTAACTGGGGAGTTATTCCAGTAACCACTGATCGCCCATCAAACACTGATGATATGTTTGATCTCGCTGAAAGAATTGCAGTTGAGCAAGGTTTGGTAGAATCTGGTGATGATATTGTTATCGTTGCAGGTGTACCACTTGGCGAAGCTGTTCGTACAAACACAATGCGCATCCGCACTGTACGCTAATCTAACACAAAAACCTATCATTTCAGGCTGAAAAGCTTGAGTGATAGGTCTTTTTTTATCAAAATGAGATGGTATTTAGTAAATAGGAATGGGAAAAAATTGAAAATTATGGTATAATAGAACGAAAAGACCTTTTTAGTAAATTTTGAAAGAGTAAAACATGAGAAAAATTGTCATCAATGGTGGACGTCCATTGCAAGGTGAGATCACCATTAGTGGTGCTAAAAATAGTGTTGTAGCGCTTATTCCAGCTATTATCTTATCAGATGATATTGTCACTTTAGATTGTGTTCCAGATATTTCAGACGTTGCTAGTCTTGTCGAAATCATGGAAATTATGGGGGCGACTGTTAAGCGTTATGAGGATGTCTTGGAGATTGATCCAAGAGGTGTTCAGAACATTCCTATGCCTTATGGCAAGATTAATAGCTTGCGTGCTTCTTATTATTTCTACGGAAGTCTTTTAGGTCGCTTTGGTGAAGCTACAGTTGGACTTCCTGGTGGATGTGATCTGGGACCTCGTCCGATTGATCTTCACTTAAAAGCCTTTGAAGCCATGGGTGCTAAGGTCAGCTATGAGGGAGATAATATGAATTTATCTGCCCAAGGTAAGGGGCTTCATGGCGCAAGTATTTACATGGATACCGTTAGCGTTGGAGCAACGATTAACACCATGATTGCTGCGGTTAAAGCTAAGGGACGTACTGTCATTGAAAATGCGGCTCGTGAACCGGAAATTATTGATGTTGCTACCCTTTTGAACAACATGGGGGCCCATATTCGTGGTGCAGGGACTGATATTATCATTATTGATGGTGTCGAGAAACTTCATGGAACGCGTCACCAAGTAATCCCAGACCGTATCGAAGCTGGAACCTATATTTCACTTGCTGCAGCGGTAGGAAAAGGAATTCGCATTAACAACGTTCTCTATGAACACTTAGAAGGCTTTATCGCTAAACTAGAGGAAATGGGCGTTCGTATGACGGTCTCAGAAGACAGCATCTTCGTTGAAGAACAGTCTGGTTTAAAGGCCATCAATATCAAAACTGCTCCCTATCCAGGGTTCGCAACCGATTTGCAACAGCCTATAACTCCGCTATTACTGACTGCGCAAGGTCGTGGAACGATTATTGATACGATTTATGAGAAACGTGTTAATCATGTCTTTGAATTAGCGAAAATGGATGCAGATATTACGACTACAAATGATCACATTATTTACAACGGTGGTCGTAACTTACACGGTGCAAGTGTAAAAGCTACAGACTTGAGAGCTGGTGCTGCACTTGTCATCGCCGGCTTGATGGCTCAAGGCCAGACTGAAATTACGAATATTGAGTTTATCCTTCGTGGCTACTCAGATATTATTGAAAAATTGCGTAGTCTTGGAGCGGATATTACACTCGTTGAAGACTAAGCCGTTGAGGTGATTATGAATATTTGGACCAAATTAGCAATGTTTTCTTTTTTTGAAACGGAGCGCTTGTATTTGCGTCCTTTCTTTTTTAGTGACAGTTATGCGTTTTTCGAGATTGCTTCAAACCCTGAGAATTTACAGTTTATTTTTCCCAGTCAAGCAAGTATGGAAGAAAGTCAGTACGCACTTGCTAACTATTTTATGAAGAATCCTCTAGGAGTTTGGGCAATTTGTCTCCAAGGAAATCAGGAAATGATTGGCTCCATTAAATTTGAAAAGATTGATGAAATCAAAAAAGAAGCAGAAATTGGTTACTTCTTAAAAAAGGATTCTTGGTCACAAGGTTTTATGACAGAAGTGGTTACCAAGCTATGTCAGCTTTCATTTGAAGAATTTGGTTTAAAACAATTATCCATCATCACTCATTTGGAGAATCAAGCTAGTCAAAAAGTAGCCTTAAAATCAGGCTTTAACCTCGTCCGACAGTTTAAGGGGAGCGATCGCTATACACGTAAAATGAGGGACTATCTTGAATTTCGATACATAAAAGGAGAATTCAATGAGTAAACACCAGGAAATTTTGTCCTATCTGGAAGAGTTGCCAATTGGGAAGAGAGTTAGCGTTCGAAGTATTTCCAATCACCTAGGTGTTAGTGACGGAACAGCCTACCGAGCTATCAAAGAAGCTGAAAATCGTGGGATCGTTGAAACTCGACCACGCAGTGGAACCATACGAGTCAAGTCCCAGAAAGTGGCTATTGAGAGGCTAACCTATGCTGAAATTGCTGAAGTCACCTCATCTGAAGTTTTAGCTGGTCAGGAAGGGCTGGAGAGAGAGTTTAGTAAATTCTCCATTGGGGCTATGACAGAGCAAAATATCCTGTCCTATCTCCATGATGGTGGTCTTTTGATCGTAGGAGACCGCACTCGCATTCAACTTTTAGCCTTGGAAAATGAAAATGCAGTCCTTGTAACAGGTGGTTTTCATGTCCAAGATGATGTTCTTGAGTTGGCTAATAAAAAAGGGATTCCAGTTCTAAGAAGTAAACATGATACTTTTACAGTAGCGACCATGATTAACAAAGCCCTCTCAAATGTTCAAATCAAAACCGATATTCTGACAGTTGAGAAGCTCTATCGTCCCAGTCATGAGTATGGTTTTTTAAGAGAAACCGATACAGTCAAAGACTATCTAGACTTGGTCCGTAAGAACAGAAGTAGTCGTTTCCCAGTCATTAACCAACACCAAGTGGTTGTTGGGGTTGTTACTATGCGTGACGCAGGAGATAAATCCCCCAGCACGACGATTGACAAGGTGATGACACGAAGTATCTTTGTAACAGGATTAGCGACCAATATTGCCAATGTCAGTCAACGAATGATCGCAGAAGACTTTGAGATGGTTCCCGTTGTCAGAAGTAACCAAACCTTACTCGGTGTCGTAACACGACGAGATGTCATGGAAAAGATGAGTCGTTCCCAAGTTTCAACTTTGCCAACTTTCTCCGAGCAAATCGGGCAAAAACTCTCTTATCATCATGATGAAGTCGTTATTACTGTTGAGCCCTTTATGCTGGAGAAAAATGGGGTCCTTGCTAATGGAGTCTTGGCTGAAATCCTCAACCATATGACCCAAGATCTCGTTGTCAATAGCGGACGTAATCTCATCATTGAACAGATGTTGATTTATTTCTTGCAGGCTGTACAGATAGATGATACTCTGCGGATTCAGGCTCGTATTATTCACCACACGAGACGCTCAGCTATTATTGATTATGATATTTATCATGGTCATCAGATTGTTTCAAAAGCAAATGTTACGGTTAAAATTAATTAGAATCTAGGAGAAAAAATGATAACTTTAAAATCAGCACGTGAAATCGAAGCCATGGACAAGGCTGGTGATTTCCTAGCAAGTATCCATATTGGCTTACGTGATTTAATTAAGCCAGGCGTGGATATGTGGGAAGTTGAAGAGTACGTTCGTCGACGTTGCAAAGAGGAAAATTTCCTTCCCTTACAGATTGGTGTGGATGGTGCTGTCATGGATTACCCCTATGCCACTTGTTGCTCTCTCAATGACGAAGTAGCTCACGCTTTTCCACGTCATTACATCTTGAAAGATGGCGATTTGCTCAAGGTTGACATGGTACTGGGTGGTCCGATTGCCAAATCCGACCTCAATGTCTCTAAACTTAACTTCAACAATGTTGAGCAAATGAAAAAATACACCCAAAGTTATACTGGTGGTTTAGCTGACTCATGTTGGGCTTATGCGGTTGGTACACCGTCTGAAGAAGTGAAAAACCTGATGGACGTGACCAAGGAAGCTATGTATAAAGGGATTGAGCAAGCAGTTGTTGGCAATCGTATCGGTGATATCGGTGCAGCCATTCAAGAATACGCTGAAAGTCGCGGTTACGGTGTCGTTCGCGATTTGGTTGGTCATGGTGTTGGTCCAACTATGCACGAGGAGCCAATGGTTCCTAACTACGGTATTGCAGGCCGTGGACTCCGCCTCCGTGAAGGAATGGTACTAACCATTGAACCCATGATCAATACTGGTGACTGGGAAATCGATACAGATATGAAGACTGGCTGGGCTCATAAGACTATAGATGGCGGCCTGTCTTGCCAATATGAACATCAGTTTGTGATTACTAAAGACGGTCCTGTTATCTTGACTAGTCAAGGTGAAGAAGGAACGTATTAAAATGAAAGGAGCTTAGCTCCTTTTTTTGTGTCAACTTTAGTCAAAATAAATAAGCGTAGCAGACTTCTTACAAATTTATTCTTTTGTAGTAAAATAGGATTAGAATTTTGAGAAAGTAGGTAATTCGTTGGAGTCGATTATATTTCTAGTATCCGTTTTTTTAGCAGGTATCCTGTCCTTCTTTTCACCCTGCATCTTTCCTTTGCTACCTGTCTATGCTGGTATTTTACTGGATGATCAGGGAAATTCGAAAAGCTTTCGCTTTTTTGGAAGAGACGTTGCATGGTCTGGTTTAATTCGAACCTTGTGCTTTATTGCAGGAATCTCCCTCATTTTCTTTATTTTGGGATTTGGAGCTGGATTCCTAGGGCACATGCTCTATGCAGACTGGTTTCGTTATGCTATGGGAATAGTCATTATTCTTTTAGGGTTTCACCAGATGGAAATCTTGCATTTCAATAAACTGGAGATTCAAAAGACAGTCACCTTCAAACAATCAAAGTCGAATCACTATCTGTCAGCCTTTTTACTTGGGATAACCTTTAGTTTTGGTTGGACCCCTTGTATCGGACCCGTTTTAAGTTCGGTCTTGGCTCTGGCGGCTTCAGGTGGTAATGGTGCTTGGCAAGGAGCCGTGTTAACATTAGTATACACATTGGGAATGGCCCTTCCTTTCATTGTTTTGGCCTTGGCTTCGGGCTGGATTATGCCCTATTTTAGTAAATTAAAACCCCATATGATTCTACTAAAGAAAATCGGCGGAGCTTTGATTATTTTGATGGGATTGTTATTAATGCTAGGGCAGTTAAATGCCTTGTCAGGAATTCTTGGATAAAAGGAGAAAAAATGAAAAAAGTTATTTTTGCTGGATTGAGCCTCATGTCTCTATTTTTGTTGATTGCCTGTGGTGAAAAAGAAACCAAACAGACAAGCAGTCCCAAACAGCCTGCTGTACAACAAATCGCAGTCGGTAAGGATGCGCCAGACTTCACCTTGCAGTCTATGGATGGCAAAGAAGTCAAGTTATCAGACTATAAAGGGAAAAAGGTCTATTTAAAATTCTGGGCTTCTTGGTGTGGACCATGTAAAAAAAGCATGCCTGAGTTGATGGAACTAGCTGCCAAACAAGATCGAGACTTTGAAATCTTGAGTGTCATTGCACCTGGTTTACAAGGTGAAAAAACAGTTCAAGACTTTCCAAAATGGTACCAAGAACAAGGCTACAAGGATATTCCAGTTCTATATGATACGCAAGCAACTACCTTCCAAGCCTACCAAATTCGTAGTATTCCAACAGAATACTTGATTGACAGTCAAGGTAAAATCGGAAAAATCCAATTTGGTGCTATTAGCAACGCTGATGCAGAAGCGGCTTTTAAAGAAATGAAATAAAGAAAAAATCGCGATTGTTCGCGATTTTTTTATAGTTTTTCATTGATAAAGCGGATAAATTGATTCCACCAAACCTTCAAAAAGAAGGCTTTTTCTACTTTCTTTTCAGAAACCATTTCAAAAGATGGTTTGTCGGAAGTAAGATAACCTTGGCCAATCAAATCCTGATCATCATAGGTTAGAGTACCAACAACCTTGCCTTCTTTCAATGGAGCCATTTCTGATGTTGATTTCGGTGTGAATTGGAGGGCTGGTGTAGTACCGCTTCCGATGCGTTGGACGATGGAAATATCTGACTTAGCGACAGCTGTCACATTATCTTCTTTACCATCAAGAACTGTTACTTTACTATCATTGTATGCTTCACCTTTCTGAACGACAGTTTTTAAGGCAAAATTTGCAGAAATATAATCTAAAAGTGCAGAAGTAGCAGTAAAACGTGCATAAGGGTTGGTATCTTGTTGGTCTGCATTCAAAACAACCGTAATAATACGCATCCCTTTCTCAACAGTTGTTCCAACGAATGAAGCACCAGCTTTATCAGTAGTACCTGTCTTTAGTCCATCAATTCCACCACGATAGGCAGGCATTCCCTCCAACATATAGTTGGTTGAGTGGATTTCAAGTCCTGCAAAGGTAGAAGTTGGTTTTTTGGTGATTTCCAAAACCTGAGGATAATCTCGTATGAGGTTACGAGCGACGATTGCAACGTCGTAGGCACTCAACTTGTTTTCATCGTCTTTTTTAGAACCAGGATAGATATTATCGCCAAGGGTCTCATTATTTAAACCAGTAGTGTTTACAATAGTTGCATCTTGAATTCCCCATTCAAGAAGTTTAGCTCTCATTTTGTCTACAAAGTCTTTCTCAGAACCAGCAATCTTTTCTGCTAGCGCAATCGCAGCGCTGTTTGCACTGGATACCATTGTAGCCTCTAATAGTTGTTCAACAGTATAATTTCGAGCTTCCATTGGGACGTTACTCGCCTCAGAATTAGTTGTAAGTTTGTAAGGATAGTCCGAAATATCAACAGGTGTCGACAGGCTGATAGTTCCTTGTTCCAGAGCTTCATAGACCAAATAAACTGTAACCAGTTTTGTAATAGAAGCAATTTCTACAGGCTGATTTGCATCTTTTTCGTAGAGGATTTTTCCAGTTGTAGCCTCGACAGCAATGGCATGTTTAGCAGCAACGTCAAACTCCTGAGCAGAAACAGTAGAAGCTGTTCCAAAAACTAAAAGTGTCATAAAAGATAAAATTATTTTTTTCATATTAGCTTTATTTTATCATAAAGAAAAAAAATATTCTCGCTTTTTTACTAAAGCCATCTTATCTTTTTCAGAAATATGGTAAAATAGAGAGAAGGAGGATACCTATGTTCCGTAGAAACAAATTATTTTTTTGGACAGCTGAAATTTTATTATTAACACTGATTTTCTATCTTTGGAGAGAAATGGGGGCCATCATTACTCCCTTTGTGACGGTTGTGAATACCATCATGATTCCATTTTTACTTGGTGGATTTTTTTACTATATTACAAATCCAATCGTTACTTTCTTAGAAAAGAGATGTAAAATCAATCGTCTAATTGGTGTCTTGGTCACTCTTTGTGCCTTAATTGGTGTTATCGTTGTAGGGGTCGTTTATCTCTTGCCGATTTTGATTAATCAGTTGACCAGCTTGATTATTTCTAGTCAAAACATCTATAGTAGACTACAAGATTTGATCATCGATTTGTCCATGAATCCAGTCTTCCAAAATATTGATATTCAACAAACAATTCAACAACTGAATCTCTCCTATGTGGATATCCTCCAGAATATCTTGAATAGCGTCAGCAACAGTTTAGGAAGCGTTCTTTCAGCCTTGTTTAGTACAGTTCTGATTCTCATTATGACCCCTGTATTCTTGATTTATTTCTTGTTGGATGGTCATAAGTTGTTACCAATGTTGGAACGTACCGTCTTAAAACATGACAAATTGAATCTTTCTAGCCTTTTAACCAATCTCAATACAACCATAGCACGTTATATCAGTGGAATTGCGATTGATGCCGTTATTATCGGATGTTTAGCCTATATTGGTTATAGCGTTATCGGCTTAAAGTACGCTCTTGTTTTTGCTATTTTCTCTGGAATCGCAAATTTGATTCCTTATGTTGGTCCAAGTATTGGCTTGATTCCGATGGTGATTGCGAATGTGTTCACGGATCCTCATCGTATGTTGATTGCGGTTGCTTATATGCTTATTATTCAACAGATTGATGGAAATGTTCTCTATCCACGTATTGTTGGAGGGGTTATGAAAGTACACCCGATTACGATTTTGGTACTCCTCTTACTGTCAAGTAATATCTACGGCGTCATAGGGATGGTCGTAGCAGTACCTACTTACTCCATTTTTAAAGAAATTACTAAGTTCCTAGCGAAGTTATATGAAAACCATAAAGAAGCTAAGGAATTGGAAAAAACAGAATCAAATTAAAATCAGGGAAACCTGATTTTTTTGATGAAAAGACTATCGCCCAAACAAAATAAGTTTGAATTCATATTGCCATAAAGAAGCAGAAGAACAGGATTTGATAAGATTTAGATTAATTGACAAAATATGTGTAAAACACTTGCAATTTAGCAGAAATTTGATAAAATAGTAAGGAAAGTTAGACTGTATTGCCTACTGTCTATCTATAAAATATATTTTATTGGAGGCTTTTACTCAAATGGCAAAAGAAAAATACGATCGTAGTAAACCACACGTTAACATTGGTACTATCGGACACGTTGACCACGGTAAAACTACTTTGACTGCAGCTATCACAACTGTATTGGCACGTCGCTTGCCTTCAGCAGTTAACCAACCTAAAGACTATGCGTCTATCGATGCTGCTCCAGAAGAACGCGAACGCGGTATCACTATCAACACTGCGCACGTTGAGTACGAAACTGAAAAACGTCACTACGCTCACATCGACGCTCCAGGACACGCGGACTACGTTAAAAACATGATCACTGGTGCCGCTCAAATGGACGGTGCGATCCTTGTAGTAGCATCTACTGACGGACCAATGCCACAAACTCGTGAGCACATCCTTCTTTCACGTCAGGTTGGTGTTAAACACCTTATCGTCTTCATGAACAAAATTGACTTGGTAGACGACGAAGAATTGCTTGAATTGGTTGAAATGGAAATCCGTGACCTCTTGTCAGAATACGACTTCCCAGGTGACGATCTTCCAGTTATCCAAGGTTCAGCTCTTAAAGCTCTTGAAGGTGACTCTAAATACGAAGACATCATCATGGAATTGATGAACACTGTTGATGAGTACATCCCAGAACCAGAACGTGACACTGAAAAACCATTGCTTCTTCCAGTCGAAGACGTATTCTCAATCACTGGACGTGGTACAGTTGCTTCAGGACGTATCGACCGTGGTACTGTTCGTGTCAACGACGAAATCGAAATCGTTGGTATCAAAGAAGAAACTCAAAAAGCAGTTGTTACTGGTGTTGAAATGTTCCGTAAACAACTTGACGAAGGTCTTGCAGGAGATAACGTAGGTGTCCTTCTTCGTGGTGTTCAACGTGACGAAATCGAACGTGGACAAGTTATCGCTAAACCAGGTTCAATCAACCCACACACTAAATTCAAAGGTGAAGTCTACATCCTTACTAAAGAAGAAGGTGGACGTCACACTCCATTCTTCAACAACTACCGTCCACAATTCTACTTCCGTACTACTGACGTTACAGGTTCAATCGAACTTCCAGCAGGTACTGAAATGGTAATGCCTGGTGATAACGTGACTATCGACGTTGAGTTGATCCACCCAATCGCCGTAGAACAAGGTACTACATTCTCTATCCGTGAGGGTGGACGTACTGTTGGTTCAGGTATGGTTACAGAAATCGAAGCTTAATTCGATTAAGTTCCCAGAAGAACAATTATTTAAGTCAGACACTAAAAGAATCTTGCCTTGCAAGGTTCTTTTTTTCTTATTCTTACTCTATTTGAAGTGCTTCTACTCTAGCAGTATAATCGTTTTTTTGGTATAATAAAAGTTATGGAAATCGAAAAAACCAATCGTATGAACGCCCTTTTTGAATTTTATGCGGCGCTTTTGACAGACAAGCAGATGAACTATATTGAACTCTATTATGCTGATGATTATAGTCTTGCTGAGATTGCTGAGGAGTTCGGTGTCAGTCGTCAGGCTGTCTATGACAATATCAAGCGTACGGAAAAGATTCTAGAAGATTATGAGATGAAATTGCACATGTATTCGGACTACATTGTCCGCAGTCAGATTTTTGACCAGATCTTGGAGCGTTATCCCAAGGATGACTTTCTGCAGGAGCAGATAGAAATTTTAACAAGTATTGATAATAGAGAATAAGAGGAAGAAAAATGGCATTTGAAAGTTTAACAGAACGTTTACAGAACGTCTTTAAAAATCTACGAAAAAAAGGAAAAATTTCTGAGGCTGATGTCCAGGAAGCAACCAAAGAGATTCGTTTGGCCTTGCTGGAAGCCGACGTTGCCTTGCCTGTTGTGAAGGACTTTATCAAGAAGGTTCGTGAACGTGCAGTCGGACACGAGGTCATTGATACACTCAATGCAGCCCAACAGATTATCAAAATCGTTGATGAGGAATTGACAGCTGTTCTAGGTTCTGATACGGCAGAAATTATCAAGTCACCAAAAATTCCAACCATTATCATGATGGTCGGTTTGCAGGGGGCTGGTAAAACGACATTTGCTGGTAAATTGGCTAATAAACTCAAGAAGGAAGAAAATGCACGTCCTTTGATGATTGCTGCGGATATTTATCGTCCAGCTGCCATCGACCAGTTGAAGACACTTGGACAACAGATCGATGTGCCTGTTTTCGCTCTTGGAACAGAAGTACCAGCTGTTGAGATTGTTCGTCAAGGTTTGGAGCAAGCGCAGGCCAACCACAACGACTATGTTTTGATCGATACGGCAGGGCGTTTGCAGATTGATGAGCTCTTGATGAATGAGCTTCGTGATGTTAAGGCCTTGGCTCAACCAAATGAAATCCTGCTCGTCATTGATGCCATGATTGGTCAGGAAGCAGCTAATGTTGCTCGTGAATTCAATGCTCAGTTGGAAGTAACTGGTGTTATCCTTACCAAGATTGATGGAGACACACGTGGTGGTGCGGCTTTGTCTGTTCGCCATATCACTGGTAAACCAATCAAGTTCACTGGTACGGGTGAGAAGATTACAGATATCGAAACCTTCCACCCAGACCGTATGTCAAGCCGTATCCTTGGTATGGGGGATATGTTGACCTTGATTGAGAAAGCTTCTCAGGAATACGATGAGCAAAAAGCCCTTGAAATGGCTGAGAAGATGCGTGAAAACACCTTTGATTTCAATGATTTCATCGATCAATTGGATCAGGTGCAAAACATGGGGCCAATGGAAGACTTACTCAAGATGATTCCAGGTATGGCTAACAATCCTGCCCTTCAAAATATGAAGGTCGATGAGCGCCAGATTGCTCGCAAACGTGCCATCGTATCTTCCATGACACCTGAAGAACGTGAAAATCCTGATCTGTTAAATCCAAGTCGTCGCCGTCGTATCGCTGCTGGTTCTGGGAATACCTTTGTCGAAGTCAATAAATTTATCAAGGACTTTAACCAGGCTAAACAGCTCATGCAAGGTGTCATGTCTGGAGATATGAACAAAATGATGAAGCAAATGGGAATCAATCCAAATAACCTCCCTAAAAATATGCCAAATATGGGCGGGATGGATATGTCTGCCCTTGAAGGAATGATGGGACAAGGTGGCATGCCAGATATGTCAGGTCTCGGAGGAGCAGGCATGCCAGATATGAGCCAGATGTTTGGTGGCGGACTCAAAGGTAAAATCGGTGAATTTGCCATGAAACAGTCTATGAAACGCATGGCCAACAAAATGAAAAAAGCTAAGAAAAAACGCAAATAAAAAAGGAAAGCAGAAGTGCTTTCCTTTTTATATAAAATATGTGCTTTCTATGATTAGGCAATTTTCTTACTCGAAAAATGACTAAATAGAAAGAGTGATTTCAAATCCATGCATCCATTCGGATTTTACCGTGATATCGATTTTTAAAGCATCTGCTAATTGTTTGACCAGATAGAGACCCATGCCTGTTGATTTTTTCCTTGTCTCTCCTGAATCACCTGTAAAGCCTTTTTCAAAGATATGAGGGAGGTCGCAAGCTTTAACTCCGCAGCCATTATCCCTAATAATCAGACTTGTGCGCCCCTTATCCTTTGACATATAAATATTGAGTTCGGGCTTGTCGGAGCTATATTTAATGGAGTTGGCTAGGATTTGAGAGAGGATAAATTCAAAACTGCGTTGATCGGTGTAGCAGATTCCTTGTATGTTTTCTACCTTAATCGTAAATTTCTTTTCTTTGAGCAAGGGATCAAAGTTTTCCAAAAGATCCTGAATACACTCTTCGAGGTCGACATCTTCAAATAGAAAATCATTTTTTTCACTTTTAACCCTGTAATAGAATAGTATCTGTGATACTATTCCTTGGATTTGATTTTTCACATAGTCCAACTTAAAAGTTGTATCCTTTGGCAACTGGTCACTTTGGTTGTCCAAAAGGAGGGAAAGAAGCGATAGAGGGAGTTTAATCTCATGAGCCCACTTTTCAACATAGTCCTCATAGTCGGCTAGTAATGAATTGAGCTTTCCTATTTCCGCCTGCCTTTGGTAGAGCGCATTTGCGATTTCTTCGATGCTTTCTTTCTCTGAGACAGTTGATAAATGCAATAATTCCAGCTCCGTATCTATCTTAGGATTGGCTATGAAGGCTTTATAAGCAGCTGATTTTTTCCTTTCTTTTCTTATAAGTAGGAGTGATAGGATAAAAAAGAGTAGGACTGTAGCTAAAAGATAGAGCAGGATGAGAGCTTGAAACATTCTCACGTCTGAAAGCCAAAGCAGAATCGCTGTGAATAGATCAAATGCTAAAAGAACAAGTAACCAGGGCAGGTAAGTAGCTAGATATTTAAGATTCTGTTTCATCTGGCCTTACCTCTTCTAGCTTGTAACCAATACCTCTGACGGACTTGACTTGAAGTGCAATGCCAGCCTGTTTCATCACCTTTTTGAGCCTTGCAATATTTACTTGAAGGGCATTTTCATCGATGAACTCAGTTGTGTTCCATAGTTTCATACTTAGTTCTTCTTTTGTGACGACAGGAGCATTAGTAACCAATAAGGTTTCTAACAATTTCCCTTGATTTTGGGGGAGTAAAATCGAGTGTCCATTGATATAAAGGGTATAGGTCTGTCTATCCAGCAGAAAATTATCTTTTTCAAGTAGATTTTGTCTGCCTTCATAGCGTTTCAAGATATTTTCTATACGTGCCAAAAATCTTTCTTTTTTGAAAGGCTTTGTTAGATACTCATCTGCCCCTAATTTCAGGGCGTAGATTTCATCTTTTAATTGTTCACGAGAGGTGAGAACCAATATGGGCACAGAGCGTTTGGACTTGAGATTTTTACAAATTTGAAAGCCTGTTTCTCCCGGTAAATTCAAATCCAGTATGATTAGATTCGTATCGTATTGCAGCACTTGTTGGCTTGTATCTTTGAAGTCAGTCAACTTATCAACTTGATAACCCGTTTTCTCTAACAAAATAACAATTTCATCTCGAATCAAGGCTTCATCTTCAATAACCAGAATATGCTTCATACCGGTTCCTCCTTTTCCTAATTTATTTTACCTTATTCATCTCTTTTAGGTTCCATTAAGGACAACAAGTACTTGTTGCTATTTTTCTTTACAATTCTTATATAGATGATTTCAAATCCAGTTAAGAGAAGTACTATCAGCATGGCTGTGATAAATTTCTGCCCCATGGCCATTCTTGCGCTAGCGGGTACTATTCCTGTGAGGAGGGAGCTTACTCCGAAGCTACTACTGATAAGTGCAAGGGCTATTGGCAGACCAAAATACCAATTGATTTGCTTTTCTGAAGATTTACAAAGAGTTTCGTAGTTTGCTCCAAGATGGATTAAGGTCTGGTATCGTCTGTAGGATTGTCTTTGTCCCATCAAAAACTGAACGCCGATGATTGTATTTGCGACAACAAGGAAGATGATAGCCAGATAGATGGTGACATAGCTGGCAGAGATAATGTAAAATAATTGTCTTCCCATATTTTGTATATAGCTTTCATAACTAAGAGAGGTTTGATTCAGCTTTTCATTTGTATCTGAGATAGCTCTCATCAGGCCTTTTTCCTTGACTAGCTCAGGAGCCAAGATACCACTAACATAATTTGAATACCGACCATCTGTATAGCTCATAAAGGTTTCATCTGGGACTATGAGGGCTACAGAAATGGTTATTTCACGATCCGTTACAATCGGTAAAGACTGAACCTCTCCAATCAATTTTACCTCATTCCCCATGACTTTGATTTGAGGCTTCGTCTTCAGAACAGAGTTGACGAGACTTTCATCTGGGAGAAAATCTTTCCCCATATACAAGTAGGCTTCCTTGCTAGTTAATTCTAGAGGAGGGAGATTGGCAACCTTTCTAAGTTCATTGTATTCGGAAACTGGTATGAGGTGGGAAGTAGTAGACTGTTTAAATCTTTGGTGCATAATTTCCATGTTCTTGCTGCCCTTTTGCTTTTTCAACTCCTTGATGATCTCTTCGAAGGACACGGACTCGTGTTCTTTCGGTTTGCCGACTTTGATTTGTAGAATCTTTGAAAACTGTGATGCCAGTCCAGCAGCTTCAAGCTCATTTTTTACTGTATTTACATCAAGATTTTCATCTGTATCCTGCTTGCTATCTCTGAATGTATAATCCAATACGTGGGTTTGATTGCCTGAATTGCCACTTGCAATGGCAACACCTGCTCCAAAGAGGCACAAGGCAGAGAAGATTAAGAGGGAGCAGATGGCCAGTATAATTGAGCGCTGGATAACTAATTCCTGAATCTGTCTAAAATTATAGGCATGAAGTTTTCGATTGCTTCCAAGCTTAACCAAAAAGTCTATAAATAAACGCATACCAAAGAAGAGGAGGATAGTTCCTAGAGTCCCCAAGAAAACAGTGATGCCCATGGTTATGACACTCTCCCAAGCTCGTCCACTCATCCCCAAGTAATAGGCTGTTCCAAGAAGTAAAATCCCTAGGACGGAAGCAAGAAGGTACACACCCTTGGGGAGTAGTTTCTTCATTCCAGAGGGTGAATAGGCAAGCAGGTTTCCGATTTCCTTATTGGCCGTCTTTGCACTTAAAAGGACAAAAACAGCTAATTTGACGGCTAGGAAGCCGATGACTGTATAGAGTAGAGCTGTGGTAGATAGAGAAAATTGATGTTCAATAATCCCTAGTCCCACAATTTTAGCGGTTATTAGGCTGATTAGTTCTGAAATCAAGATTGAAATTGGAAGACCTACTCCAAGGGCAAGGACACTGTTTCTCAAATCCTCGAGCAGGAGTAGCAAGAACAGTTTGGTTCTTCGCATGCCTAATGTGAGATAGACACCGAATTCATGCTTTCTTCTTTCCATCTGCATACTGCTTGCGAAGTAGACTAGAAAAAAAAGAATAAAGAGCGTTGCTACGTAAAGAATAGGAATCATGCTAAAGAGTTTATTTACAGCGTCACTTTCTATTTGTTTTAGAAAGATCATCACATCTTGATGGGACAAAGAAAGGATGATGTAAAAGGAAATAATAGAAAGAACCATGGAACTGAAGTACAAGCCATTATTCTTTCGGTCTCTCTTGCTATTTCTTGAGACTAATTTAGAAAACATTGCCATCACCTCCAGCCAGTGCAGCCATGACCTTTAGTATTCTGTGGTAAAAATCTTCCTGACTTTCTCTTGGATAATCGCGTCGGATTTCATGGAATAGTTTTCCGTCCTGGATAAACAAGATGCGGTTGCAAAAGCTAGCTGCGACTGAATCGTGTGTCACCATGAGAATGGTGGTTTCTTCCACTTGATTCATTTCAGCTAATTTTTGCATCAAAATGGTCGCATTTTTTGAATCCAAAGCTCCTGTGGGTTCATCTGCAAATACAATCTTAGGGTCTAAAATCAAAGCACGCGCAGCAGCTACCCTTTGCCGTTGACCACCTGATAATTGAGATGGGAACTTATCCAGAAGTTCAGAAATATCCAGATATTGGGAAAGCAATTCTAATCGAACCTTACTTTCGTTGGCATCGACCTTGTGCAAAGATAAGGGAAGTAAAATATTTTCTTTGGCTGTCAGATTGTCCAAAAGCTCAAAATTTTGAAAGAGGTAGCCGATTTCCTTGCCACGATAATCAGCTAACTGACTACCTTTTAACTGACCTAAATCCTTTTCTTGCATTTGAATGGATCCGTCAGTTGGTTTGATAATGGTAGCGAGACAGTTAAGAAGGGTTGTTTTCCCAGAACCACTGCTCCCCATAATCCCTAAGAATTCACCTTTGACAACTTGAAAAGATATACCGTTCAAGGCTTTGGTGATATTCGGCTCTTTTCCATAATGCTTTTTTAATGATTCTACTCGTAAAATGGTTTCCATGTGAAATACCTCCATCTTTTGTTACTTTCATTATAATATGAATCAGAGTAGAATAACACTTACGGATGATGTAAGAATTCTTTATCGCTGACTTTTATAGTCAGGTTATTGGAGCTATACTTATTATATTATAGCATGGTTTTAGGGATTTAAAAAGGGAGTCTCAGAAGATACTCCAATTTAAAAGCAAATGCTATGAGAGAATAAGTAACCAGAATGATTGGGAAAGTAGTGGTAAGTGATAATAATATCAGAAAGAGTAAATTTAATGGGAATCAGCATAGAATTAAATTGCGTTAAATAGATAAGTGAATCTTATTTCTCTAACTAATAATATAACAGTAAATGAATTGATTTTACTGTTATTTTAATTTATAATTATAATAGGTCAAACTTTCAGTTTTTGTTTAGAAGTATATCTAATACAAAACATAAAACTATGTAATATTATATTAAGTTATTGGAGGATGCATTGATGCCAAGAAAAGGAGTGACTGTTTACGATTTATTGATTTCTTGCCCTGGAGATGTTAATGATTATCTTGAGTTAATTAAAGAAGCTGTTGATAACTTTAATAAAGTTTATGGTAGTTTGAATAATATACAAGTATCAGTCAAGCATTGGTCAACGGATAGTTTTCCTGAGTCGGGTGATAAACCACAGGAATTATTAAATAAGCAAATTGTTAGGGACTGTGATGCAGCTGTTGCTATATTTTGGACAAGATTTGGCACTGCAACAGATAGGTATGGTTCTGGAACGGAAGAAGAAATTGAGGAGATGTTATTAGCAAAAAAACAAGTTTTTATGTATTTTCTAGATATTCCTATAACTCCTTCAGAAATAAATGAGGAGCAATTTGCCGCTGTAAAAAATTTCAAAGAAAGATATAAGGATAGAGGAATATTTTTTACAGTTAAGGACAAAAGTGAATTTAAACGTCATTTTACAAATCACTTAACATTATATTTTTTAAATTTAGTTGACGAGAAAGAAACTTTTCAAAATGAACAAGTAAAACCTCTTTTAACGATAAGAGATAAGAATACATCTTCTGACGAATGTTCTGTTCCTATAAAATTTAATTTACTAGAGTCAAAATTTTTAAATGAAAACTACAAGAAAATTATTGACTATATTGAAGAATTAAATAAAACTGTTATTTCTGAGGTTCCAACTAAAGTAGATAATAATACTAAAAAGTTGACTCTTTCTCTAAATGAAGAAGATAACGTTAATTTTCTGTCTAAAATAGCTGATGATGTGACTATTAGTGATGATTTTAAAAAACTCATAAACGATTTTGCAATCAAAGAGGAAATCAAACTACATGAGAATTTCTGGTGTTTAGGAAATTTGAAGAAACATAAAATTCAAGTGCCAACGCCTTTCGGAAAAAGTGCGCCTTCGTATATTGGAACTGATGAAGAAAGGAACCGATTTTCTTTATTAAAAAAATTATACTGGGAAATAATATCATTCAATGAATACACAGAATATTTTACATTCATGGATAACATTGAATATATAGAGTTAATGGTTTCTAATATAGGTAAGACATATGATGAAGATATTGATATTAAACTAATTGTACCTAAAGGTTGTCTTTTGAAACAACATGACTTATTGTATCCAGGAGAAAATATAATAGGGGAGGTACAGGAAATTAAAATAGAAGAAATCCTATTTAAAATTGAAGAAACTGATACTGTTTGCGCATATGATTATCCTCAGCAACCCTTATTACGGTCAGAAGAAATAAATGTTTCTCCACTTCTAACATATAATAGAACATCTAGTTATGAAAGCCAAAAAAACTATTATAAAGATTCATTAAACGATATATTTATATACAGATATTTTGATAAACCAGAATCTGATATTTTAAGGTTTGATATTGAGTATTTGAAACATAACATTTCAATGGCATTTCCTTCTAAACTATTATTTAAAAATGTTCCTAGAACAATTGAATATGAAATAACATCGAAGTTTACACCAGATATGGTGAAAGGAAAAATAAATCTAAAATCCGATTAATTTGCTAATAAAGTAGGTTGTTTTATAATAAATATATGAATAGGAACATGATTTAATGACGGTAAAATGAATCAGAAAAAAAGTTAAGTAGCGAGTTAGAAGTTAAAAATGATTTATATCGTGTTTATGAATTAAATGAAAATGATAGTGATTATTTCAGAATTGTTAGCGAATCAAAGAAGGGAATATATGTAGAGAGTACTAAAACTGTTAAAAAGATTTTAGATTTAGACACTGAAGAATAGTTTTGGTGCTAAATTGGTGCTATGGGAAAAATAAAAACGCTGAAATCATTGATTTCAAGCGTTTTTTTGAATAACTTACTCTACTCCCACTCAACAGTTGCAGGTGGTTTACTTGTAATGTCGTAGACGATACGGTTAACGTGATCCACTTCGTTTACGATACGTACAGAAATTTTTTGAAGGACTTCCCAAGGAATCTTGGCAAAGTCAGCTGTCATACCATCGATAGAAGTAATCGCACGAATGGCGATGGTGTAGTCATAAGTACGACCATCACCCATAACACCGACTGAACGAACGCCTGTGTTGACAGTGAAGTATTGCCAGATATCACGGTCAAGACCAGCTTTAGCGATTTCTTCACGTAGGATAGCATCAGACTCACGAACAGTTTCTAGTTTTTCTTCAGTGATTTCACCCATGACACGGATAGCAAGTCCTGGTCCTGGGAATGGTTGGCGCCATACGATGTGGTCTGGCATGCCAAGCTCTGTACCGAGGGCACGGACTTCGTCTTTATAAAGAGTGTTCAATGGCTCAATCAATTCAAACTGCATGTCTTCTGGAAGACCACCCACGTTGTGGTGTGATTTGATGGTTTGAGCAGTATCTGTACCAGACTCAATCACGTCAGTGTAAAGCGTTCCTTGAGCAAGGAATTTCACATCTTTTAGCTTGCTTGCTTCGTCATCAAAGACATAAACAAACTCGTTTCCGATGATTTTACGTTTTTGTTCAGGGTCAGAAACACCTGCAAGTTTATCAAGGAATCGTTTAGCAGCATCTGCCTTGACGATATTCAACCCAAACTTACCACCAAGCATGTCCATAACTTGGTCAGCCTCTCCCTTACGGAGAAGACCGTGGTCAACAAAGATACAGATCAATTGATCGCCGATTGCTTTTTGGAGAAGAACTCCAACAACAGAAGAGTCAACACCACCTGATAGACCTAGAAGAACACGCTTGTCACCTACAGTTTCACGGATTTTCTTGATCTGCATGTCGATGAAGTTGTCCATTGACCAGTCGCCTTTAGCCTTACAGATGTTAAGGGCAAAGTTGCGAAGGATATCATTTCCGTATACAGAATGGCGCACTTCTGGGTGGAATTGGATACCGTAAATGTGCTTTTCTGGGTTTTCAATAGCTGCATAAGGACAGTCAGCAGAAGTGCCAGTACGAACAAAATCAGCTGGAATCTCTGTAACAGCATCGCCATGACTCATCAAAACAATCTGTTCTTCAGGAGTCCCTTCAAAGAGGGCAGAAGTGGTATGAGTAAGTGGTGATTGGCCATACTCGCGGTTACCAGCATCACCTGCAGGAACAACTTTTCCTCCAAGTTTATGAGTTAAAAGTTGCATACCATAGCAGATTCCCAAAATTGGAATGCCAAGTTCAAAAATTTCTGGGTCAATATCAAATGAACCATCTTCGTATACAGAGTTTGGTCCACCAGAGAGGATGATCCCTACAGGGTTAATCGCACGAACCTCTGCAGCTGAGATTTTGTGACTTTTTAGCTCTGAAAAAACACCAATTTCACGAATACGGCGTGAAATCAGCTGGTTGTATTGGCTACCATAGTCCAGCACAATGATCTTTTCGACATCTTGCAAATCAGTTGAAATGTTGCTCATCTTTTTCCTTTCTCAAAAGAAATATCTTTTTCAATATTTTATCACAAATAGGGGCGAATTACCAACTAAACAAGGCAAAGTTTGACTTTTTCTTAGCAAATACGGTACAATGGAGAAAATAAAGAAAAGAAGTGAAAATCATGTTACCAGCTTATATGAAAATCCACGATCAGATCAAGAAGGATATAGATGAGCATTATTGGAAAATCGGAGAGAGGCTTCCAAGTGAGCGAGATTTAGCTGAACAGTTTCAAGTTAGCCGGATGACATTACGCCAAGCTATCTCTCTCTTGGTCGAGGAAGGAGTTTTGGAGCGTCGTGTAGGAAGTGGGACTTTTGTCTCTAGCACTCGTGTCCAAGAAAAAATGCGAGGAACAACCAGTTTTACGGAGATTGTCAAATCTCAAGGGAAAGTACCTTCCAGCCAACTCATTTCTTACAGAAGAACCATTCCAAATGAGCAAGAGGTCGCTAAGCTAGGGATTACTCCAACAGAGAATATTATCCGCATGGAACGGGTGCGTTATGCTGACCAAGTTCCGCTAGTCTATGAAGTCGCATCCATTCCTGAGAAATTCATTAAGGATTTCAAAAAAGAAGAAATCACCAGTCACTTCTTTCAAACATTGCAGCAGCATGGCTACCGAATTGGCAAATCCCAACAGACCATTTATGCGAGATTGGCTAAGGAAAAAATTGCTGACTATCTAGAAGTCGAAAAGGGGCATGCGATTTTAGCCTTGACTCAGGTTTCTTATCTTGAAGATGGGACAGCTTTTGAATATGTAAAGAGTCAATACGTGGGTGAACGCTTTGAATTTTATCTTGAAAATAACTAGTTTAGAAAGGCTAGTTTTTTGTTTTCTTAAAAGATTAGAATTGTCAAAACAATCTGTCTAGGCTTGATTTTATCCTTTATTTACTATAAAATGAGAAGGAAAAACGTCAAACTTTTATATTGCAAATAGGAGAAAAAATGACAAAAACATTAAAACGTCCTGAGGTTTTATCGCCTGCAGGGACTTTAGAGAAGCTAAAAGTGGCTGTTCGGTATGGAGCTGATGCTGTTTTTATAGGTGGACAAGCTTATGGTCTTCGTAGCCGTGCAGGAAACTTCACCTTTGAACAGATGGAAGAAGGCGTGCAGTTCGCTGCCAAGTATGGTGCCAAGGTCTATGTAGCTGCCAACATGGTTATGCACGAAGGAAATGAAGCTGGGGCTGGTGAGTGGTTCCGTAAGTTGCGTGACATTGGGATTGCGGCAGTTATCGTGTCAGATCCGGCCTTGATCATGATTGCAGCAACTGAAGCGCCAGGTCTTGAAATTCACCTCTCTACTCAAGCCAGTGCGACGAACTATGAAACTCTTGAGTTCTGGAAAGAACTTGGTCTAACTCGTGTGGTTTTGGCGCGTGAAGTTTCAATGGAAGAATTGGCAGAAATTCGCAAACGTACAGATGTAGAAATTGAAGCCTTTGTCCATGGAGCCATGTGTATATCCTACTCAGGACGCTGCACTCTCTCAAACCACATGAGTATGCGTGATGCTAACCGTGGTGGTTGTTCACAGTCTTGCCGTTGGAAATACGACCTTTACGATATGCCCTTTGGCCAAGAACGTAAGAGTCTTAAAGGTGAAATTCCAGAAGAATTTTCAATGTCAGCCGTTGATATGTCTATGATTGATCATATCCCAGATATGATTGAAAATGGTGTAGATAGTCTAAAAATTGAAGGTCGTATGAAGTCAATCCACTATGTTTCAACAGTAACCAACTGTTACAAGGCGGCTGTGGATGCTTACCTTGAAAGCCCAGAAAAATTTGAAGCTATCAAACAAGACTTGGTAGATGAGATGTGGAAGGTTGCCCAACGTGAATTGGCAACAGGTTTCTATTATAGTACACCTACAGAAAATGAACAGTTGTTTGGTGCACGCCGTAAAATCCCTGAATACAAGTTTGTTGCTGAAGTGGTAGCTTATGATGAAGCAACCCAGACAGCAACTATTCGTCAACGGAATGTAATTAACGAAGGCGATCAAGTTGAGTTTTACGGACCAGGTTTCCGTCATTTTGAAACCTATATCGAAAATCTTCACGATTCTAAAGGAAATAAAATTGACCGTGCTCCAAATCCAATGGAACTCTTGACCATTAAGGTTCCACAACCTGTTCAAGCTGGGGACATGGTTCGAGCTCTCAAAGAAGGTCTTATCAATCTCTATAAGGAAGACGGGACAAGTGTCACAGTTCGTGCTTAGAGAAGGAAAAGTGAATGATTCAAGTGCAAGGATTGTTGGTAGATAATGAAAGCAGATGTGTTCACTATCATGGTGAAAAGGATATTATTTCCCTCCAGTGCTATGAGTGTAAAAAATACTATGCTTGCTATCAGTGTCACAATGCTATAGAAACGCATTTGTTTTCACCTTACCCCTTGACGCTTGCGGAGGATCGACCGATTTTATGTGGGGCTTGTATGAGGACAATAACATTTCAAGAATATCAAAAACAAATAGCCTGCCCTTATTGCAAATCTCCATTTAATCCAGGGTGTAAACAACACTATTCCTACTATTTCAAATAAAATGAATCTATCCAAGTTCTAAACTTGGATTTTTCAATTTATTTCGGAAAATATAGAAAAAGTGGAAACACATTTCATCATAAAATGAGAAACTTATCTATACAGTGGTATAAAAATAGCAAAAATAGAAATAAATCATCTGAAACGCTTCCAACGTAAGTAAAAAGTTGACAAAAACAAATTTTAGGACTAAACTAAGTAAGTAAATTTAAATAAAAAGGAGAATTCATCATGAATTTAACATTTTTCGGTCTATGTCTTGCCTGTATGGGTGTATCCCTTGCAGAAGGATTTTTGATGAACGGTTTGTTCAAGTCTGCAGCACGCCAACCAGACATCATCCCACAATTGCGTAGTTTGATGATCATGGGGATTGCCTTTATCGAAGGAACATTCTTTGTAACCTTGGCGATGTCATTTGTCATTAAATAGACAACTCTATTTAGAAATGGAGGTGTCAAACCATGGAAGAAAGTTTGAATCCAACCGTTAATATTGGACCAATATCCTTTGATTTGACCCTGCTTGCCATGTCTCTTGTAACTGTTTTGATGGTTTTTGCCTTTGTCTACTGGGCAAGTCGTAAAATGACCATCCGTCCAAAGGGCAAACAAAATGCTCTTGAGATGATTTACGACTTTGTGATTGGTTTTACCAAACCAAACATTGGAGAATCATACATCAAGGATTATTCCTTATTTCTGTTTTCTCTATTTCTGTTTATCTTGGTTGCCAATAATATCGGCTTAATGGCAAAAGTACAAACAACAAACGGTTATAACTTGTGGACTTCCCCAACAGCCAACCTTGGATACGATTTATCCCTATCATTCTTGATCACTTTGATCGCCCATGTAGAAGGAGTTCGTCGTAGAGGCGTTAAAGAATATTTGAGAGCATTTGTTACACCTGGCTTTATGACTCCGATGAACATTTTAGAAGAGTTCACCAATTTTGCTTCCTTGGCGATTCGGATCTACGGAAATATTTTTGCCGGTGAGGTCTTAGCTGGATTGCTATTAGCCTTGTCACAAAATGCTTTGTATTGGTATCCTTTTGCCTTTATCGCAAACATGTTATGGACAGCCTTTTCGATTTTCATTTCATGTATTCAAGCCTATGTCTTTACCATGTTGTCATCGATGTACATTGGTAAGAAGATAAATGCTGGGGAAGAGTAAGTAGAGGAGGATTAGAAGATGGATTTAACTATTAGTACCATTATTGGTGACTTTATTCTTATCGCTGGTTCCTTCCTTTTATTAATTTTTTTAGTGAAAAAATATGCCTGGGGAAATCTTACCAATATTTTAGATGAACGTGCTGAAAAAATTTCTTCAGATATTGACGGAGCAGAAGCTGCCCGTAAGAAGGCCGAAGAACTCGCTAGCAAACGTGAAGCTGAGTTGGCAGGTAGCCGTTCGGAAGCTAAGACAATTATCGAGAATGCAAAGGAAACAGCTGAGAAAAGTAGAGCTGACATCTTGGCTGAGGCGAAACTGGAAGCAGGACGCTTGAAAGAAAAAGCTAACCAAGAAATTGCTCAAAATAAAGCGGAAGCTTTACAAAGCGTTAAGGGTGAGGTAGCAGATTTGACGATTAGTCTCGCTGGTAAAATCATCTCACAAAACCTTGACGGACAAGCCCATAAAGAACTCATTGATCAGTACATCGATCAGCTAGGAGAAGCTTAATGGACAAAAAGACAGTAAAGGTAATTGAAAAATACAGCATGCCTTTTGTCCAATTGGTGATTGAAAAGGGAGAAGAAGACCGTATCTTTTCTGACTTAGCTCAAATCAAGCAAGTCGCAGAAGAAACAGACTTGCCTTCTTTTTTAGGTCAAGTGGCAGTAGGTGAGTCGGATAAGGAAAAAACCGTTCGTTTCTTCCAAGACTCAGTGTCACCATTAATGCAAAACTTTTTTCAGGTGCTGCTATACAATCACAGAGCAAATTTATTTTATGAAGTAATTGTAGATTGTTTGAGTCGACTTGAAAAAGAAACGAATCGATTTGAAGTAACGATTGCCTCCGCTCATCCATTAACAGATGACCAGAAGGCGCGATTGCTTCCTTTGATTGAGAAAAAAATGTCTCTGAAAGTTCGGACTATCAAAGAACAAATCGATGAAAGTCTCATTGGTGGTTTTGTCATTTTTGCCAATCACAAGACAATTGATGTGAGTATTAAACAGCAACTTCGTGTTGTTAAAGAAAATTTGAAATAGAAAGTGGTGTTCTTTTGGCAATTAACGCACAAGAAATCAGCGCTTTAATTAAGCAACAAATTGAAAATTTCAAACCCATTTTTGATGTGACTGAAACTGGTGTTGTAACCTATATCGGGGACGGTATTGCGCGTGCCCACGGCCTTGAAAATGCCATGAGTGGAGAGCTCTTGATTTTTGAAAACGGCTCTTATGGTATGGCGCAAAACTTGGAATCAACAGACGTTGGGATCATCATTCTCGGTGACTTCACGGATATCCGTGAAGGAGACACTATCCGTCGCACGGGTAAAATCATGGAAGTTCCTGTCGGTGATAACTTGATTGGACGTGTTGTGGATCCACTTGGTCGTCCCGTTGATGGTCTCGGAGAAATCCATACTGACAAGACTCGTCCAGTAGAAGCACCAGCTCCTGGTGTTATGGAGCGTAAGTCTGTATCAGAACCATTGCAAACAGGTTTGAAAGCTATTGACGCCCTTGTACCGATTGGTCGTGGTCAGCGTGAGCTGATCATTGGTGACCGTCAGACAGGGAAAACAACCATTGCAATCGATACCATCTTGAACCAAAAAGGGCAAGATATGATATGTATCTATGTAGCGATTGGACAAAAAGAATCAACAGTTCGTACACAAGTAGAAACACTTCGTCAGTACGGTGCCTTGGATTACACAATCGTTGTGACAGCCTCAGCTTCACAACCTTCTCCATTACTCTTCCTTGCTCCATATGCAGGGGTCGCTATGGCAGAAGAATTCATGTACCAAGGCAAGCATGTTTTGATCGTTTATGATGACCTATCTAAACAAGCGGTAGCTTATCGTGAACTTTCTCTCTTGCTCCGTCGTCCACCAGGTCGTGAGGCCTTCCCAGGGGATGTCTTCTACCTTCACAGCCGTTTGCTTGAGCGCTCAGCCAAAGTTTCTGACGAGCTTGGTGGTGGATCAATCACAGCCCTACCATTTATTGAGACGCAAGCAGGAGATATCTCTGCCTATATCGCAACCAACGTGATTTCTATCACTGACGGACAAATCTTCCTTGGAGATGGACTCTTTAACGCAGGTATTCGCCCAGCTATTGATGCGGGTTCATCTGTATCTCGTGTAGGTGGTTCTGCTCAGATTAAAGCCATGAAGAAGGTTGCTGGTACTCTTCGTATCGACCTTGCTTCATACCGTGAGTTAGAAGCCTTCACTAAGTTCGGTTCGGACTTGGATGCGGCTACTCAAGCTAAGTTGAATCGTGGTCGTCGTACGGTAGAAGTATTGAAACAACCTGTTCACAAGCCTTTGCCTGTTGAGAAACAAGTGACGATCCTGTATGCTTTGACACACGGATTCTTGGATACAGTTCCTGTAAATGACATTGTTCGTTTTGAGGAAGAGTTCCATGCCTTCTTTGATGCACAACATCCAGAGATTTTGGAAACCATTCGTGAAACAAAAGACTTGCCAGAAGAAGCAGTCTTGGATGCTGCGATTACAGAGTTTCTCAATCAATCCAGCTTCCAATAAGAATAGAGGTGTCAGATGGCAGTATCTCTAAATGATATTAAAACAAAAATCGCCTCAACAAAAAATACTAGTCAAATCACTAATGCTATGCAAATGGTATCGGCTGCCAAGTTAGGTCGCTCTGAAGAAGCAGCGCGCAACTTCCAAGTTTACGCTCAGAAAGTTCGTAAGCTTTTAACGGATATTTTGCATGGTAACGGATCTGGTGGTTCAACCAATCCGATGCTCATCAGTCGCCCAGTTAAGAAAACAGGCTATATCGTTATTACTTCAGACCGTGGCTTGGTTGGAGGTTATAATGCTTCCATCCTTAAAGCCGTTATGGAGTTGAAAGAAGAATACCATCCAGATGGTAAAGATTTTGAGATAATCTGTATCGGTGGTATGGGAGCTGATTTCTTTAAGGCTCGTGGTATTCAGCCAATCTATGAACTACGTGGCTTGGCAGATCAACCTAGTTTTGATGAAGTTCGTAAAATTATTTCAAAAACGATTGAGATGTACCAAAACGAACTTTTTGATGAATTGTACGTCTGCTACAACCATCATGTCAATACTCTCACAAGTCAAATGCGTGTGGAACAAATGCTTCCGATTGTTGACTTGGATCCAAATGAAGCAGATGAAGAGTATAGCTTGACCTTTGAGTTAGAAACGAGCCGTGATGAGATTCTAGAGCAGTTGTTGCCACAGTATGCCGAAAGTATGATTTACGGGGCTATTATCGATGCCAAGACAGCTGAAAATGCTGCAGGTATGACCGCCATGCAAACGGCGACTGATAATGCCAAGAAGGTCATCAATGATTTGACAATCCAGTATAACCGTGCTAGACAGGCGGCGATTACACAAGAAATTACAGAAATCGTAGCGGGGGCTAGTGCCTTAGAATAAGGCTTTGCTTCCCTCGTATTAAAATGAACTTATACTCAATGAAAATCAAAGAGCAAACTAGGAAGCTAGCTGCAGGCTGTACTTGAGTACGGTAAGGCGACGCTGACGTGGTTTGAATTTGATTTTCGAAGAGTATTAGGACCTAGTTGAGCTAGGAACCGATAGTATCTTATATAGAATAGGAGAAGGAGATGAGTTCAGGTAAAATTGCTCAGGTTATCGGACCCGTTGTAGACGTCTTGTTTGCAGCAGGGGAAACACTTCCTGAGATTAATAATGCACTTGTCGTCTACAAAAATGACGAAAGAAAAACAAAAATCGTCCTTGAAGTAGCCTTGGAGTTGGGTGATGGTATGGTCCGTACGATCGCCATGGAATCAACAGATGGTTTGACTCGTGGAATGGAAGTTTTGGACACAGGCCGTCCAATCTCTGTTCCAGTAGGTAAAGAAACTTTGGGACGTGTCTTCAACGTTTTGGGAGATACCATTGACTTGGATGCTCCTTTCGCTGAAGACGCTGAGCGTCAGCCAATTCATAAGAAAGCTCCAACTTTTGATGAATTGTCTACCTCATCTGAAATCTTGGAAACAGGGATCAAGGTTATCGACCTTCTTGCCCCTTACCTTAAAGGTGGGAAAGTTGGACTCTTCGGTGGTGCCGGAGTTGGTAAAACTGTCTTGATTCAAGAATTGATTCACAACATTGCCCAAGAACACGGTGGTATTTCAGTATTTACCGGTGTTGGGGAACGTACTCGTGAAGGGAACGACCTTTACTGGGAAATGAAAGAATCAGGTGTTATCGAGAAAACAGCCATGGTATTTGGTCAGATGAATGAGCCACCAGGAGCCCGTATGCGTGTTGCCCTTACTGGTTTGACAATCGCCGAATACTTCCGTGATGTAGAAGGCCAAGATGTGCTTCTTTTCATTGACAATATCTTCCGTTTCACTCAAGCTGGTTCAGAAGTATCTGCCCTTTTGGGTCGTATGCCTTCAGCCGTTGGTTACCAACCAACACTTGCTACAGAAATGGGTCAATTGCAAGAACGTATCACATCAACTAAGAAGGGTTCTGTAACCTCTATTCAGGCCATCTATGTGCCAGCGGATGACTATACTGACCCTGCGCCAGCCACAGCTTTTGCTCACTTGGATTCAACGACTAACTTGGAACGTAAGTTGGTACAGTTGGGTATCTACCCAGCCGTTGACCCTCTAGCTTCAAGCTCTCGTGCCTTGGCACCTGAGATTGTTGGTGAGGAGCACTATGCAGTTGCTGCGGAAGTCAAACGTGTCCTTCAACGTTACCATGAATTGCAAGATATCATTGCTATCCTTGGTATGGATGAACTTTCTGATGAAGAAAAGACTTTGGTTGCACGTGCCCGTCGTATCCAGTTCTTCTTGTCTCAAAACTTTAACGTTGCAGAACAATTCACTGGTCAACCTGGTTCTTATGTGCCAGTAGCGGAAACAGTTCGTGGCTTTAAGGAAATCCTTGAAGGAAAACATGACCAGTTACCAGAAGATGCCTTCCGTGGTGTCGGTTCAATCGAAGACGTCATTGCTAAGGCAGAAAAAATGGGATTTTAAGAGGTGATCTATGGCTCATTTAACTGTCCAGATCGTGACACCAGATGGCCTCGTCTATGATCACCATGCCAGCTTTGTATCGGTACGAACTCTGGATGGTGAGATGGGGATCTTGCCACGACATGAAAATATGATTGCGGTTTTAGCAGTTGATGAAGTAAAGGTAAAACGAATCGATGATGATACTCATGTGAACTGGATTGCAGTGAACGGAGGAATTATCGAGATTGCTAATGATATCATTACTATTGTAGCAGATTCAGCAGAGCGTGCTCGTGATATTGATATCAGTCGTGCAGAACGCGCGAAACTTCGAGCTGAACGAGAAATCGAAGAAGCCCATGATAAGCATTTGATTGACCAAGAACGTCGTGCAAAAATTGCATTGCAACGTGCTATCAACCGTATCAATGTCGGAAATAGACTATAAAAAAATGAACTTGAATTTCAAGTTCATTTTTTTTAATGTGGGAAGTTGATGCAGACTGCCTCAGGGACATGGAAGTCGTTAGAAAGTTCTGCAAGACGGCCACTTTTAGGATTACGCTTAAAGACGGTTGCGTTATCAGAATCTTGATGAACAGCAATGAGAAACTCTTGATCAGGAGTTAGGTCGAAATCACGTGGATTTTTACCATGGCTTGGTACAATCTCTAATAATTCCAAGCTACCATCAGCGAGGATTGTATAGACTGCAATGGAATCATGACCTCGGTTGGATGCATAGAGGTATTTGCCATCTTTTGAAAGACGAATGGCAGCAGTAGCATTAAAGCCTTCGTATCCATCTGGTAAGGTTGAAATAACTTGCATTTGTTCAAATTCACCAACCCCATCATAAATCAAGACCTCTATAGTGCTATTAAGTTCGCAGATGAGATAGGCAATCTTATAGTGGTGGTGGAAAACGATGTGGCGAGCACCTGCTCCAGCTTGGCTGTGATAAGTGTAGAGTTTACTTAGTTTTCCTTCTTGACTAACATCATAGGTTGTTACCTCATCTGTTCCTAGATCACAGGTGACGAGGTACTGGTCAGGTGTTAGATCTGTAAAGTGTACATGTGGGGAAGTTTGGTTTTCATGAGGACCTTGTCCACTATGCTGATCTAGATCTGTTTGGATGAGGCTACCATCCGTTTGACGTTTATAAACCAGAACTTGACCCTTATGATAGTTGGCCCCATAAACGAGACCGCGCTTTTCATCCACTGCCACATAACAATGGGGAGCGCCTTCTTCAACCACATGATTTAGCAAAGCGCCATCTGTCTTATATGCAGCGATTCCACCTAAGCCATCCTGGCTCCCTACAGTGTATAAGTGTTGCTGTTGGTCAAAGGCAAGGTAGGTTGGACTTGGTTCAGCAGCAAAGAGTTCAAGATTTGCAAGCTGGCCTGTTTCTGTATCAAAATCTGCCTTGTAAATCCCTTTAGATAAGCGACGAGTGTAAGTTCCAAAATAAACAGTTTCTTTCATGTCCATACCTCTTAATAATGATAAGTTCATTATACCACAAAATGGCAGTCATGAAGCACTAGATTCATTCATGTAAGCACTTTAAAAAAGAGTTATTTTAGTCTAAAAATGGTATAATGAAAGAATGACAGAAAGGATGTATTTATGGAACATAAAGAGAAACATTTTAGCCTATCTTGGTTTTTTAAGTGGTTTTTAGATAATAAAGCCATCACTGTATTTTTAGTAACCTTGTTACTGGGGCTAAACATTTTTATTCTAAGTAAGATTAGTTTTATCTTTTTACCAGTTTTGGATTTTCTAGGAGTTGTCATGTTGCCAGTTATTTTATCTGGTTTACTTTATTACCTCCTCAATCCGATTGTGGACTGGATGGAGAAGCACAAGATTAATCGTGTCCTTGCCATTAGTATTGTTTTTGTCATTATCGGAATCTTTATCATTTGGGGATTGGCAGTTGCAATTCCTAATCTGCAACGTCAAGTCTTAAATTTTGCGAAGAATGTGCCGACATACCTGGAAGATGCTGATAAGGTGATCAATGACCTTGTAACCAAACGCTTGCCAGATGATTTTAGACCACAGTTGGAGCAGGTTCTTTCCAATGTTTCTAGTGAGGCGACCATGTGGGCCAGCAAAATCTCTTCTCAAGCTGTTAACTGGGTTAGCGCCTTTATCAGTAGCGTTTCCCAGGTCATTGTTGCGGTTATTATCGTACCCTTCATGCTCTTTTATCTTTTGAGAGATGGGAAAGGCTTGCGGGATTACCTAACTAAATTCATCCCAAACAAGTTAAAAGAACCTGTCGGACAAGTTTTGTCAGATGTTAATAAACAGTTGTCAAACTATGTTAGAGGGCAGGTTACAGTTGCTATTATCGTGGCAATTATGTTTATTATCTTCTTTAAGATTATTGGTCTCAGATATGCTGTGACTCTGGGGATCACGGCTGGTATCCTCAATCTAGTACCTTACCTGGGTAGTTTTCTTGCCATGTTGCCTGCTTTGGTTTTGGGCTTGATAGCAGGACCTGTGATGCTTTTGAAAGTGATTATTGTCTTTATTGTTGAACAAACGATTGAAGGTCGCTTCGTTTCTCCGCTTATTTTAGGTAGTCAGCTAAACATCCACCCAATCAATGTCCTCTTTGTTCTCCTAACTTCAGGTTCTATGTTTGGTATTTGGGGAGTCTTGCTGGGAATCCCAGTCTATGCCTCTGCCAAGGTCGTTATCTCAGCTATCTTTAACTGGTATAAGAAAGTCAGCGGTTTGTATGAAGAAGAAGGGGAGGAAATCAAGAGTGAACAATAGTCAACGCATGCTCCAGGCTTTGGATGACCAAGACTTAACCAAAGCGGATCAGTTTTTTCACAAAGCCCTCGAAACAGATTCAAGTGAAGTTCTTTACGAACTAGCAAGCTATCTAGAGGGAATTGGCTTTTATCCTCAAGCAAAAGAAATTTACCAACATATCGTTACAGAATTTCCAGAAGTGAATCTGAACTTAGCCAGCATTGCTAGTGAGGATGGCAATGTTGAGGAAGCCTTTGCTTACCTTGAGGAAATCACACCCGAAAGTGACTGGTACGTATCGGCCTTGGCCTTGAAGGCAGACCTCTATCAGTTGGAAGGATTGACAGATGTAGCGCGTGAAAAGTTACTGGAAGCCTTAAACTACTCAGATGATGCCTTATTAGTTTTTGGTTTGGCTGAGTTGGATAGTGAGTTAGGAAATTATCAGGAAGCGATTCAGGGCTATGCTCAATTAGACAATCGCTCTATCTATGAGCAAACGGGTGTCTCAACCTATCAACGAATTGGTTACGCTTATGCCCAGTTAGGCAAGTTTGAAGCTGCAACTGAATTCTTAGAAAAAGCTTTAGAATTAGAATACGATGACCAAACTGCCTTTGAACTGGCTAGTCTTTACTTTGACCAAGAAGAGTATCAAAAATCTGTTCTTTACTTTAAGCAGATTGATACCATTTCACCTGATTTTGAAGGATATGAATATGGTTATAGTCAAGCTTTGCATAAGGAACATCAGGTGGAAGAGGCCCTTCGTATCGCTAAACAAGGTTTGGAGAAAAATCCATTTGAAACTCGGCTCTTACTAGCTGCTTCACAGCTTTCGTATGAATTACATGATCCTAGTGGTGCTGAGCAGTTTCTTCTTACTGCAAAAGAAGATGCAGAGGATACAGAAGAAATTTTCCTTCGCCTTGCAACCATTTATATGGAACAAGAGCGGTACGAAGATATCATCGCTTTCCAAAGTCAAGAACCTGAAAATTTCTTGACCAAGTGGATGATTGCCCGTTCTTACCAGGAAATCGAGGATTTAGATAAGGCCTATGAACTCTATCAACTAATATCGTCTGACCTTAAGGATAATCCTGAATTTCTGGAGCAGTATACTTATCTTTTGCGTGAATTGGGGTATTTTGAAGAAGCCAAAGTGCAAGCTGAAGCTTATTTAAAACTCGTTCCAGATGATGTTCAAATGCAAGAACTCATAGAGACACTTTAAGGATTTCTATTTTTTGTAAAATTTTATTAACAGAAACGAATGACTTTAAATGAATGATTTGAAAGACCTCAGAGGTCTTTTCTTTTTTACTAATATAATATAAATGTTAGAATTTCTTATAGCCAATTTAGATGAAGTTTTGAACGATGAAAGCCTGCTACACCCTATAAAATAAGAGTTTAAAGGTATGATTTGAACATCGAACTACTATGAAATACTTGACAAATTTATATAAGAATATATAATAATAAATAGGGGAATCTATCCCCAAAAATAAAGGAGGCAAATGTTGTGAAAAAGATTAATAAAAAACTTTCTCATGCATTCATGGCGCTATTGTTAGTAGCTTCAGTATTTATCCCAGTACTAAGAACTAGCAATGTGGTTAAAGCTGCTGAACTACCATCTAGTAGCTATACGCTAACGACAGTACCGACAATTAACAATAATAAGTTAGTTGACGGTGCAGAGTATGGTGAAGGGAAATTTTACCTTCAAACCACTTACAAATTCGACAACTCAACAACATTGAAGAATGGTGACTTTATGGTTTATAAAGTTCCAAATGAATTCAAAATTGAATCAGATTCAACTACTGAAATCTTTGGTAACGATGGAGTCACTAAGGTTGCTGAGTTAACGACAAATAAGTCTGCAAATACAGCGACTGTAACGGTAAGTAACGAAGATTATTTTGCTAACTTACCTGAAGAGAAACAAATTTCGGCCTTATTTACTGTTGTATGGGCTGATAATGTTGAACTCAATAAATCGTATCCAATCGACATTCCTGGAGCAGGAGTATACAATTTGACTCGTATTGTTCCAGATGAGGATCCAACAGGATTTACTAAATGGGGAGTTCAAGATACGAACGATCCAAATTATATTAATTGGTATATTCGCGTAAACAAATATGCTAATCCTTATGAAGGCGTTTCGATTCAAGATACAATCCCTGAAGGGCAAGTATTAGCTAGTGAGATTACAGGTTACTACTTTACTGAATGGGGTAAGGATGAGCATCATCCTCTTTTGAATCCAAGTCACATTGTTGTTCAAGATTCTAATCGCTTCACTATTACTCCAAATGGTAATGGTGATCTAACCAATCAAGGTTTGTATGTAGTTTATAAGACTCGTATCACCGCACCAGTTGATAATACAACAAAGAAAGCTTTCAATAACGTTAAAATTACGACTTCGTCTGAAAACTTTGATGTAGAAGGTTTTGCACCATTAACCACAACTGAAGGTATTAGTTCAGGTTCACGTTCTACAGAAGTTTCATTTGAGGTTTCTAAGCAGTTAAAAGGAAAAGACTTAGCTGCTGAAGAATTTAGCTTCCAACTACTTGATCCAAACGGATCAGTTGTTGAAACTGTTAAGAATGATAAAGATGGCAAAGTGAAATTTAAAGCCGTTAAATTCTCTACAGTGGGTACTTATAAGTATCAAATCAAAGAAGTTAATGATCAAAAACCAGGTTTTGCTTACGATGATAAGACTATTAACGCAGAAGTTACTGTAACAGATGTTTATGGTGAGAAGTTTGCAAGTGTTAAATATGACAATAAAGTTTTTGTAAATTCGTATTCTGCTAAATCTGCAACAACTTCAATTACTGCTAAAAAAGTCCTAAATGGTAAACCTCTTGAGGCAGATAAATATGAATTTGAATTGAAAGAAGGCGACAAACTTGTAGCTACAGCTAAGAATGCTGCAGACGGAACAGTTGCTTTCCCAGCGATTGAATACACTGCTGCAGGAACTCACACGTATACTATCACTGAAAAAGATGGTGGTGAAGCTGGTGTAACTTATGATAAAAATGCTTATACAGTAACAGTAAAAGTTGTAGACAATGGTCAAGGTCAACTTGTAGCAACAGTTACAGGTAATAATCCAACCATCACAAATACTTATGCTGCTGAGACTCCGGGATCTTCTGATACCAAACCTAAACAACCAGGAGAAACTAAAGAACTACCAAATACTGGTACTTCTGAAATGACTATCTTGCTTACTGTTGTAGGAGTAGTACTTGCATTCGGTTCCATTCTCTTATTCCGTTTCAAAAAAGTTAAATAATCTAGTTGAAAAATCTTGATGCCTTTGCTATGGCATCATCAAAGAGCCACTTGTATGGATAGTAGAAATGATACTATTCTTATAAAGTGGTTCTTTTTTTATATCTCTAGAGGTATGAAGTGAATGAGAGCAAATAGCGTTCTGTATCAATGAAATCTTTATAGATATTTGATAAAAAAATTTTGATCATTGTTCTCTCAGAATTAGAAGTTAATCCTATATTCTCGTCTAGAATCCTTATAATTCTTCGAATTCTTTAAGATGATATTTCGCTCTTATTTCTTAGATAAAGGTGTATAGTTCAAGAATTATAGAATTTTTTTGCAAAAACCCTTGCTAAATTGTTTATTTATGCTATAATAGGAACAATAATTTTTAGGAGGTGCAGTATGTCTTATATGTTTGAGATATTACCAAGTTTATTGAACGGTGCAAGTATGACACTTCAAGTCTTTGCTCTGGTCTTGATCTTTTCAATTCCTTTAGGTATTGTCGTTGCCTTTGCTTTACAAGTCCGCTGGAAACCCCTCCATTATCTGATTGACCTTTATATTTGGGTGATGCGAGGGACTCCCTTGCTCTTGCAATTAATCTTTATTTACTATGTTCTTCCTAGCATTGGGATACGTTTAGATCGTTTGCCTGCTGCTGTGATCGCTTTTGTATTGAACTATGCAGCCTACTTTGCTGAAATCTTTCGTGGTGGGATTGAAACTATTCCTAAAGGTCAATATGAGGCTGCTAAGGTCTTGAAGTTTAGCCCTTTTGACACAGTGCGCTATATTATTTTGCCTCAGGTTACAAAGATTGTCTTACCGAGCGTCTTTAATGAAATCATGAGTTTGGTCAAGGATACTTCATTGGTTTATGCCCTTGGGATTTCAGATTTGATTTTGGCAAGTCGGACAGCAGCCAATCGAGATGCTAGTCTTGTTCCTATGTTCTTAGCCGGGGCGATTTATTTGATTATGATTGGTCTTGTAACCATTGTAGCGAAAAAACTTGAGAAGAAGTACAGTTATTACAGATAGGAGGATTGCTATGTTAGAATTACGAAACATTAACAAGGCCTTTGGTGGCAAACAAATCTTAACCAATTTCAGCCTATCAATTCCTGAAAAGCAAATCCTTGCAATCGTAGGTCCATCAGGAGGCGGAAAGACAACCCTATTACGTATGCTAGCTGGACTGGAAACCATCGATTCGGGGGAAATCTACTATAACGGCGAATCGCTAGCTATAGACGAACTAGAAAAGCGCAATCTTCTTGGATTTGTTTTCCAAGATTTTCAACTCTTTCCGCATTTGTCAGTTCTAGATAACTTAACTCTGTCGCCCATAAAAACGATGAGCATGGAGAAGGAAGTTGCTGAGAAGAAGGCGCGTGGTTTGTTAGAACAGCTTGGGTTAGCTGGGCATGCAGATGCCTTTCCTTTCTCACTTTCAGGTGGGCAAAAACAACGGGTGGCCTTAGCACGCGCCATGATGATAAAACCAGAAATTATTGGATATGATGAGCCTACATCAGCCTTAGACCCAGAATTGCGATTAGAAGTAGAAAAACTTATCCTTCAAAATAAAGAGCGTGGGATGACTCAGATTGTTGTGACCCACGATCTTCAGTTTGCGGAAAACATTGCTGATCAGATCCTTAAGGTTGATCCAAAGTAGGACTAGGAGGTGCCTATGAAGAGAAAGAAAATTGCCCTTGTACTTGCTCTGTTCTTTAGCTTCTTCCTGACGGCTTGTACTCAGAAGGCAAGTGATCCAAATCAGGATAATTGGGCCAAATATCAAAAACAGGGAAGCATTACCATTGGCTTTGACAATACCTTTGTTCCCATGGGATTTGAGGAAAAGAATGGCCAGTATGCAGGTTTTGATATTGACCTAGCCCAAGCTGTCTCTGAAAAGCTAGGAATTCAGATTAAATTTCAACCCATCGACTGGGATATGAAAGAAACCGAACTACAAAATGGTACCATTGATGCCATCTGGAATGGCTATACAGCTACAGATGAACGGAAAGAGAAGGTTGCTTTTACCATTCCTTACATGGAAAATCAACAAGTTTTGGTCTCTAAAAAGTCTCAAAATATTCACTCAGTTCAGGATATGACTGACAAAGTTTTAGGGGCCCAGGCTGGATCTTCTGGCTATTTGAATTTTGAAGGACAACCCGAACTACTCAAGAATCGAGTGAAAGACCAGAAGGCCAATCAATACCAAAGTTTCAATGAAGCCTTGATTGATTTGAAAAATGATCGGATTGATGCCTTGTTGATTGACCGGGTATATGCCAATTATTATCTCCAGTCTGAAGGAATATTAAATGACTACAATGTCTTTTCAGCTGGATTTGAAAGTGAAGCTTTTGCAGTGGGTGTTAGACCTGCTGATAAAACTTTGCTAGATGCATTGAACCAAGCCTTTATCTCACTATACCAAGAAGGAAAATTCCAGGAAATCAGCCAGAAATGGTTTGGGGAAGATGTAGCCACCAGTCAAGTTAAAAATCAAGAATAAGAAAAGAGATTGAGTTTTTCCTCAGTCTCTTTTTGCATTGAAAAATCCTCTGGAAAGTACCAGAGGATAAGAGCTTATACTCAATGAAAATCAAAGAGCAAACTAGGAAGCTAGCTGCAGGCTTCTCAAAACACTGTTTTGAGGTTGTGGATATAACTGACGAAGTCAGTAACCATACATACGGCAAGGAAATGCTGACGCGGTTTGAAGAGATTTTCGAAGAGTATTATTTCATTGTTGGGAAGAGCAATACATCACGGATAGTAGTTGTATCTGTGAGGAGCATGCAGAGACGGTCGATACCGATTCCCAATCCACCTGTTGGTGGCATACCGTATTCAAGAGCCTCGATGTAATCGTAGTCGATACCCGTTGCTTCATCGTCCCCAAGCTCTTTAGCTTGAGCTTGAGCTTCAAAACGGCTAAGCTGATCGATTGGATCGTTCAACTCGGTAAAGGCATTACCGTACTCCTTAGTCATGATGAAAAGCTCAAAGCGGTCAGTAAAGCGTTCGTCTTCAGGATTTTTCTTAGCGAGTGGAGATACAGCTACTGGATGTCCATAGACAAAGGTTGGTTGAATCAAGGTTTCTTCAACAAACTCTTCAAAGAAGGCGTTGATAATGTGACCAACTTCAGTGTAGTGTTTCTCAACTGGAACTTTCTTCTCAGCAGCGATAGCTTTAGCTTCCTCGAAAGTCATGTCTTGCCAGAAGTCTACACCAGTAATTTCCTTGATAGCATCTACCATGTGAACACGTTTAAATGGTTCGTTGATTTTGATTTCAGTTCCTTGATAGTTGACTGGACCATCACCCTTAACTGCCTTAGCAGCGTGTTGGATAATACCTTCCGTCAAGTCCATGATATCTTGGAAGTCCGCATAAGCTTGGTAAACTTCGATAGAAGTGAACTCAGGGTTGTGAGTGGCGTCCATTCCTTCGTTACGGAAGATACGACCAATTTCATAGACACGTTCCATACCACCAACGATAAGACGTTTTAAGTGAAGCTCAGTCGCGATACGAAGTACCATATCGATATTTTGTGCATTGTGGTGAGTGATAAATGGACGAGCAGCAGCGCCCCCAGCTTCGTTGTGGAGAACAGGTGTTTCTACTTCAAGGAAACCTTTTTGGTCAAGGTAACGACGGATTTCAGAGATGATTTTTGAACGAGTGACAAAACGTTCAAAGCTTTCACGATTAGAAATCAAGTCAAGGTAACGTTTACGATAGATGGTTTCAACGTCTGTCAAACCGTGGAATTTCTCAGGAAGTGGGCGAAGTGCTTTAGACAAGTGAGTGATATGAGTTGCCTTGATAGAGAGTTCACCCATATCCGTACGCATGACTTCTCCTTCGACACCGAGGAAGTCACCGAGGTCAGCCTTTTTGAAGATTTCGTAGTTTTCTTCACCGACTTCATCTTTACGAACGTAGATTTGGATTTGACCTTCACGGTCTTGGAGATGGGCAAAGCCAACTTTCCCTTTACCACGTTTAGTTACTAAGCGTCCAGCGATAGTAGCAGTTTCATTTAGTTCATGTAATTGTTCTTTATCAAGTTCTGCAAATTTGTCTTTTAGTTCTTGAGAGTTAGCAGTACGTTCAAAACGTTTTCCGAAGGGATCGATTCCTTGTTCACGGAGCGCAGCCATTTTTTCACGGCGAACGATCTGCTGGTCATTTAGTTCTTCCATATGTTCTGTAGACATGGGTTCCTCCTAATTTTACTCAAAATTTGATACGATGAGTCATTTTTTGCGATACTCCCATTTTATCATAAATAGCAGAGAAATTCACGGATATTCTTTGAAAACTAAAAAGAACTTGACTATTAAGATCAAGTTCCATTATTTTTCTTGATAGGAAGTGTCATTCCATCTTTCCAGAGTGAAGGATTCAAAATCATCAGTTTCTAAAATTGTCAGACTAGCATTGGCCAAGCCTCCATCTTTGCGAAGGTGAGCCTCTTTATAGCCTAAGAGTGTACGCAGGCTAGCAGTGAGATTTGCCCCATGCCCGACAATCAAAATTCTTTCAGCCGGACTTTCTTTCAGAGATTTGATAAACTGAATGGTGCGCTTGGTAGTACTGTAAAGGGATTCTGCTTCAAACATCCTCGTATCAAACTGGGCCAGATTAGAGCGAAAGGCCTTGATTTGTTGCGGGTAGATAGCATTGAGCGTTGCGATTTTTAAACCTTCAAGTTTTCCAAGATGCCATTCACGTAGGTCAGGAATGCTTTTTAGAGGACAAGGGACCTGGAGTTGACTTTGGATAATTTCAGCAGACTTAACTGCTCTGGGTAAATCACTAGAATAAATCGTATCAAAAGGAATTTCCTTAAGATACTGCCCCAGTTGTTTTAGGATGTCAATGGATTCCGGAAGAAGGGGCGAGTCACCACCAGCGCCTTGAAAACGTCCTTCAAGATTCCAGAGGGTGCGCCCATGGCGAACAAAATAGAGTTTCATGACTTACTTTCCTCCAAGATATCAGCAAAATCCGCTTTTACAAAGCTGGCCAAGTCTTGAGGGCGTATGATGATGCTATGTCCGACTTCCCCAGCAGAGACAATCATTTGCTCCAAATCCAAGGCTTTTTGATCAATAAAAATAGGATAGTTGTGTTTTTGGCGAATGCCGACGGGGTTATTAGCGCCGTGAATATAACCTGTCGTTTTTTCTAAGTCTTTTTGTGGAATCATGCTCACTTTTTTATTGCCAGAAACCTTTGCTAATTTTTTCTCAGCGAGGTGTTCTGTTATGGGAACGATTCCGATGATTGGAACTGTTTTGTCCCCTAATAGTGCCAATGTTTTAAAGATTTGGCTTCTGTCGTATTCAGGAGGAAGTTCTCCTTCAAGCGCATTGATTTGAATACCTGTATGCTCAATACCTGCCTTGGTCAAGATTTGTTCGACCAAGGTTTTTTTTATCTTAACTTTCTTTGCCATTATTTATACTTATCCTCCAATTGACTCATCCAGATACCAAGCCAAATTCCAAGCGCAAAGAAGAAGGCGATGAGAACATAACTCACAATAGAAAGTCCAGTGTATTGGATACTTTCAGCATTTCCAGCATTTGGAATCAAAATCAAGAGAGTACTTGATAGTACAATCCCAATGATAAAGTGATACACACGCGAGTGGTAGTTGTTCAAGGCGTGGTCCATTAATTTTGAAAAAACGATGAGGGTTGCTCCTGCACCAATTCCGATAGGAAGGAAGGTTCCGAATAAATCAAAGGTCTTAAAACCAGTTAGCATTGGAGCGTACAGTCCTAAAATCAAGAGTAGATTTGACGGACTTAAACCAGGCACCAAGACACCTAGAGCTAAAAGAGCACCCGCTAAGATGAAACTAGCGAAACTGGCACTAAGAGACCCAACAATAAAATTTAGTGCGTATAGCCCGACACCCGAAAGGATAAAGGTGGCCCAGAACCAGACTAGGTCGATCTTATCACGATCAGATTCTCGAGTAGATTCTTTAAGGAGGCTAGGAACCGTACCGATGATAGCTCCAGCAAAACTCCATAAAACATAGACCTGGTAATTTTCTAGCAGATACTCGATTGGATAAGAAAACAAACCAATGCCTAGCAACATCCCGATTGCTACTGGGATAAAGTATAGGACATTCTCTTTAAAATCCTTAAAGGGATGAGCCAGAAAGCTAATCATTCGCTCGTAGATCCCCAAAATAGCTGCTAAAACACCACCTGAAATTCCAGGTAGGATAAATCCTAAGGCGATGACTATTCCCTTAATAACTCTTGCAATCCATGAAAACATCATAAAATCCTCAATTTCATAAAATTCTTTCTCTATTCTATCAATTATAACACAGACGAGAAGAAAATGAAAAAACAAGTGAAAAAGAGAGCAATTTTCACTTGTTTTATGGTCTTAAAAATAGTTTTCTGAAGGTTTCTTCTTTTTCCTTCAAGGTAGAAATGAGATTAATATCTAAATGATGTTCAAATCCAGCAATTCTTCCTTTTGAAGTATATTGATGGAGGTCATAGTCTAAATCAGTATTAGGCGTGGTTTCAAAGTAACCTGAATTCGTTCCATAAGATGGAATCCAGACAGCAGAGAACTTCTCTGTATTGATACTATGCTCCTGCATGAAATAAACACCGATGTAGATTCCGATATTTTTGGCGCCAAGTGCTTCTAGTTTAGCTCTAAAAGCTTCAACACCTTCGTTCATATCAGACATTGTTTTTTCTTCAACATCAAGCCAGTAGTAACTAGGGTTATATGGAGAAGCAGCGTTGTAGAAAGCCTCAGCAGCTTTTTCCATTTTTTCCTTACTAGTACCTGCTAGATAGGCATAAACAGCAACTGGAACATTCCGTTTTTGAAATTCTGAAATATGATTTATATAGGCTTTATCGACACCATTGGCATAGGCGGCATCATTTGTTTCAGTATGCTGACCCCCATTGTGGACGCGAACAATAACACCAGAAATATTTTGAGATAAGGTATCGTAGTTGATCTCCTCAGGTCTTTGCCAACCAGAGACATCAATGATAGGTTTGTCAAGATTATGCAAGGCCTGATTTTCAACCTGGACTGCATTGGGTTTTGACTTGATAGGATGGTCTTCATAAGTTGGTCTATTGAGGATCAAAATAGCTATAAATATAGTAAATAAAGTAAAAATAATAGCTGGATGAATCTTTTTTCTCATATCTAAATAGTTTAACGTAAATAGATAAAAAAATCAAAGAAAACATCGAAAAAAGTGAATAAATGGGCGTCTTTTCCCTATTTCTCTGTTTGTTTACTCCTAAGAAACTAAATTATGGTATAATATAAGGGAATTTCTAGAGAAAAGAGAAGATTATGTCAAATTATGCCATTATTTTAGCAGCGGGTAAAGGTACTCGCATGAAATCAGATCTTCCAAAGGTACTTCATAAAGTAGCAGGAATTTCGATGTTGGAACATGTTTTTCGTAGTGTTGGTGCTATTCAACCTGAAAAAACAGTTACTGTAGTTGGTCACAAGGCTGAGCTAGTTGAGCAAGTATTGGCTGGTCAGACAGACTTTGTTACCCAATCAGAACAACTAGGAACTGGGCATGCTGTCATGATGGCGGAGCCTATTCTCCAAAATCGTACTGGCCACACCTTGGTTATCGCTGGGGATACTCCTCTGATCACAGGTGAAAGTTTGAAAAACCTCTTGGATTTCCATATCAACCACAAAAATGTGGCAACTATTTTAACAGCTGAAGCAGCTGATCCTTTTGGATATGGTCGAATTGTCCGCAACGATAACGCAGAAGTTCTTCGTATTGTTGAGCAAAAAGATGCCTCTGACTTTGAAAAGCAAATCAAGGAAATCAATACAGGAACTTATGTATTTGACAATGAACGTCTTTTTGAAGCTCTTAAAAACATCAACACCAACAATGCCCAAGGTGAGTACTATATTACTGACGTGATTGGTATTTTCCGTAATGCGGGTGAGAAGGTTGGCGCCTATACTCTCAAAGATTTTGATGAAAGTCTTGGGGTAAATGACCGTGTGGCTCTTGCGACTGCGGAAGCAGTGATGCGTCGTCGTATCAATCAAAAGCACATGGTTAATGGTGTTAGCTTTGTCAATCCTGAAGCAACATACATCGACATTGATGTTGAGATTGCTCCGGAGGTACAAATCGAAGCCAACGTTACCTTGAAAGGTCAAACGAAGATTGGTGCGGAGACTATTTTAACAAATGGAACTTATATCGTAGATAGTACCGTTGGAGCTGGAGCCGTGATTACGAATTCCATGATTGAGGAAAGTAGTGTTGCGGACAGTGTGACAGTCGGTCCTTATGCCCATATCCGTCCAGGTTCAAGTCTTGCTTCTCAAGTTCACATTGGAAATTTCGTAGAAGTTAAAGGTTCTTCAATCGGTGAAAATACCAAGGCAGGTCATTTGACCTATATCGGAAACTGTGAAGTGGGTAGCAACGTTAATTTTGGTGCGGGAACTATTACAGTCAACTATGATGGCAAAAATAAATACAAAACTGTCATTGGCAATAATGTCTTTGTTGGATCAAACTCAACTATTATTGCTCCTGTAGAACTTGGGGATAATTCTCTGGTTGGAGCGGGTTCAACTATTACCAAGAATGTTCCTGCTGATGCCATTGCTATCGGCCGTGGAAGACAAGTTAATAAAGATGAGTACGCAACACGCCTCCCTCATCATCCAAAGAACCAGTAGGAGTTTGTCATGGAATTTGAAGAAAAAACGATAAGTCGGAAGGAAATCTATCAAGGTCCTATTTTCAAACTAGTACAAGACCAGGTGGAACTACCAGAAGGAAAGGGGACTGCCCAACGTGACTTGATTTTTCACAATGGAGCTGTTTGTGTACTAGCTGTGACAGCCGAAGACAAAATCGTTCTCGTTAAGCAATACCGAAAGGCTATCGAGGCGGTTTCTTATGAGATTCCTGCTGGTAAACTTGAACTTGGTGAAAATGCTGATCCAATGGCGGCGGCCCTTCGTGAATTGGAAGAAGAAGTTGCCTACACTGGTAAGTTAGAACTGTTGTACGATTTCTATTCTGCGATTGGATTTTGTAATGAAAAACTAAAACTCTACCTCGCTAGCGATTTGGTCAAGGTGGAAAATCCTCGCCCACAAGATGATGATGAAACTTTGGAAGTTTTAGAAGTAAGCCTAGAGGAAGCCAAGAACCTGATCCAGTCAGGTCATATCTGTGATGCCAAGACCATTATGGCGATCCAGTACTGGGAACTACAAAAGAAATAGAGGAGAAACCCATGGGAAAACCTTTATTAACAGACGAAATGATTGAACGTGCCAACCGTGGTGAGAAAATATCAGGACCACCTCTTCAAGATGATGAGGAAACAAAGATCCTACCAACGTCTTCACAACATTTTAGTTATTCACGCTCTAGAGACCACGGTTTTGGTCAAGATACACTTACAATCGAAGTAGAACCAACAATTCATAAGAGTCGCCGCATTGAGAATACCAAGAGAAATGTTTTTAATTCGAAACTCAATCGTATCTTGTTTGCAGTCATCCTACTTTTGATTTTGTTAATTTTAGCGATGAAACTCTTGTAATTGAAAGGACTTGAAATGAAAATTGGAATCATTGCTGCCATGCCAGAAGAACTCGTATATTTGACTCAGAATTTGGATAAACCTCAAGAAGTCCAAGTCTTAGGAAATACATACTACACAGGCTCTGTTGGCAATACTGAAGTCGTTCTAGTTCAGAGTGGGATTGGAAAGGTCATGTCGGCTATGAGTGTAGCTATTCTAGCTGACCATTTTCAGGTAGAAGCTATCATCAATACAGGATCAGCAGGTGCTCTTGCCGAAGGGATTGCTGTTGGTGATGTCGTGATTGCAGATAGACTAGCTTACCATGATGTGGATGTGACTGCTTTTGGTTATGCTTATGGCCAAATGGCTGGTCAACCTCTTTACTTTGAATCTGATAAGAAGTTTATCGCTAGGATTAAAGAAAACTTATTTCAGTTAGAGCAGACATGGCACCTAGGCTTGATTGCTACAGGAGACAGTTTTATAGCTGGAGATGATAAGATTGCTAGTATCAAATCCCACTTTCTGGATGTTTTAGCAGTTGAAATGGAAGGGGCTGCTATTGCACAAGCGGCTCAGGCTCTTGGTTTACCTTTCCTAGTCATTCGTGCCATGAGTGACAATGCCAATCACGAAGCCTCTATCTCTTTTGATGAATTTATTATCGAAGCTGGACGTCGTTCTGCCCAAGTCTTACTAGCCTTTTTAAAAGCCTTAGATTAAGCGGAAATTTGACAGTTTATCTAGCTTATGATAAGATTTAAATAAAGAAAAGCTAGAAAACGTTTCAGAGGATATTATGAGTATTGAAATGACCGTCAGTGAGATTGCAGAGGTCTTAGGACTATCTCGTCAAGCAATCAACAATCGTGTCAAAGAACTTCCAGAAGAGGACACGAAAAAAAATGACAAAGGTGTAACTGTAGTTACTCGAAGTGGCTTGATCAAGCTAGAAGAAATCTATAAAAAAACAATTTTTGAAGATGAGCCTGTCAGTGATGATGTCAAACAACGTGAACTGATGGAAATCTTGGTTGATGAGAAAAATGCTGAAATTCTTCGTTTGTACGAGCAGCTCAAGGCAAAAGACCGCCAGTTATCAGAAAAAGATGAACAGATGCGTATCAAAGACCGACAGATTGCTGAAAAGGACAAACAGTTGGACCAACAGCAACAGTTAACTCTTCAAGCGATGAAGGATCAAGAAACCTTGAAACTCGAGTTGGACCAAGCAAAAGAAGAAGTCCAAGCAACCAAAAAAGGCTTTTTTGCTCGCCTTTTTGGAGGAAAATAAAGAAGCTGTTTGGGTTACTCACTAACCTAATGGCTTCTTTTATTGTTTATAGTTTAGTTTGGGTAGTAATTGAGGTAAATAATGGAAAAATTAAGAGATTATATCGCCTTTGATTTGGAATTCAATCAACACGAGGGGGTTACCCATTTAATTCAAGTATCGGCAGTCCGCTTTCAAGATGGACAAGAATGTGCTGCTTTTGACTCTTATGTTCATACTACAGCACCATTGAAGAGTTTTATCAATGGTTTGACTGGAATTACAGCTGAAACCTTGAAAGGTGCGCCAAAAGTAGAACAAGTTTTAAAGGACTTTCAAGCATTCGTTGGCGACTTACCTATTGTTGGATACAATGCAGCTAAGAGTGATTTGCCTATTCTTTTGGAGCATGGTATTGATTATCGTGACCAGTATAAGGTCGACCTATATGATGAGGCTTTTGAACGCCGTAGTTCTGACCTACACGGCATAGCCAATCTTAAATTACAAACTGTTGCAAATTTTTTAGGCTTTCATGGGAAGTCTCATAACAGTTTAGAGGATGCCCGCATGACGGCGCGTGTTTACGAAGCCTTTTTGGAATCGGATGAAGGAAAGCTATTAATAGAAGACCAGAGTAGTTTTTCGATGAATAATCCTTTCGGTGGCTTAGATTTATCCCAATTTTTAGACTAGGAGTGCCTATGAAACCTGAAAAACCTAAGAAGCTAGGTTTTAGGAAGATATACTATAACCTAGATAAGATTTTATTTCTATTTTTCTTGATATTTATGATGGTTGAGTTTGTCTGGCTACCATTAAATTCATGGATTGCTGGCATCCTTCTGAGACAAACCGGTTATTTGTTTATCTCCTACAATAACTTTTGGGCGATTATACAAGGCTCGCCTTTTATCAGTTTAGCCTTTCTCATCTTAATTGCAATCAATCTCCTGGTTGCCTATTTCCAGATTTGTCTTTTGTTTATCGGGGCTCGTCACCTTCTCTATCATGAAAAGAGAACCTTAATTGAGTACAGTAGAAAAGTATTTCACCAGAGCTTTTTATTTGTTAAGCGATTGAGCTTTTGTAAGATGGCCTTTGTCTTTTTTTACATTGCTATGCTTTTCCCGTTCATCCGTAAGATTTTAAAAATCTATTACCTCAACAAGATTATTATTCCTGATTTTATTGTGAATTATTGGGAAGGTAAGCATTGGCTGGTAGGTCTGATGATCATAGCATCCGCTTGGATCTTTCTCTACATCTCTGTCCGATTTATGTTTGCCCTTCCTAAGATTCTCTTTGAAAGAAAGACGGTAAGAGAAAGTGTGAAATATAGTCTCAAAAAGACAAAGAAAAATGTCCTTTTCTACTCTTGGCATCTCTTACTCATTATCATTAAAACCTATCTTTTCTTCTTTGGTTTATTAATTCCTTTGCTTTTTGCGCAAGCAGTGATGGATAATCTCACTCAAAAAGAATCCTTGATTCTCGGTGTGATTAATTTTGTCTTGATTAAAAATTTCCATTACATGACCCTGACTTACTTCTTAGTGAAGTTTGTTTCCTTCCTGACAGGAGAGGAGTTGGAGATCATGCCAAGGCGAAAGAAAGATCATCTGATGAGATGGGGTGTCATGGGGTGTGCAAGCATCATCTTTGCCATAGAAGGCTACGTTTATCTGGAATCTCCGGATACCAATACACCTTTAGTGATTTCGCACAGAGGAGTAAGTAATAAAAACGGTGTTCAAAATACTGTGCAGTCTTTAGAAAAAACAGCTCAACTAAAACCAGATCTTATCGAAATGGATGTGCAGGAAACGAAAGACGGTCAGTTCGTGATGATGCACGATGCTAACCTAAAAAATTTAACAGGTATTAATGCTACGCCGCAAGATTTGACTCTGGATGAATTAACAAATACAGATATTTACGAGAATGGTTATCAAACAAAGATTTCAAGCTTTGATGCCTATTTAGAGCGTGCAAATGCTTTAAACCAAAAATTGCTGATTGAGATTAAAACCAGTAAAAAAGATAGTCCGCAAATGATGGACCATTTCCTCGAAAAGTATGGAGCGACTATCAAGAAATATGGGCATCAGATGCAATCACTAGACTATCATGTGATTGATAAAGTGTTGACTTATGATTCTGAAATTCCAGTTTACTTTATTCTCCCCTATAACAGTATCTTCCCAAGAACCAAGGCAACGGGTTACACTATGGAGTACTCGACTTTGGATGAATACTTTGTCAATAAACTCTGGGCAACTGATCAGAGACTCTATGTTTGGACCGTAAATGGTTCGGAGGCATTTGATAAAGCAGTTCGTCTCGGCGCAGATGGCATGATTACTGATGATCTTGAAATGGTCCAGTCACAAGTCACAACGGCTCAAGACGATCCGGAATATACGGAATTACTCTTAAAGAAAGCAATGGAATTCTTTGATTTCTAATAAAAAAAGAGAAACAGATGTTTCTCTTTTTTTGTGGATTAGAAAGGCAATTTTCCAGCGAAAGCTCCTAGTTTCTTCTTAGTCGTTTCATCAATTTGTTCAAGTGCTGCGTTAATTGCTTGCGCAGTCATGTCAGAAAGGGTTTCGAGATCTTCTGGATCTACAACTGCTGGGTTGAAGTCAATGCTGACAACTTTTTTGTCTCCAGTTAGGGTTGCTTGGACAAGGTCCTGAGCTGATTTTCCAACAAATTCCATGGCAGCGAGTTCTGCTTGGCTCTGTTCCATTTGTTTTTGAAGTTTTTGTGCTTGGCGCATCATGTTTTGCATGTTCATCATGGCGGTTTACAGTTTCCTTTTTCTATTATTTTCCTTTTTATTTTATCAATTTTAGGTGCAAAAGTCTATTATTTGTTTAATTCATTAGATATATGAACTTTTATAATGAGTCCCTTAAACAACTTTTAAGAAATTTACTATGCACACCTGGTATTCTTTGCGAAACAAATAAATTTCATTTAAGTTTTCTTTAAGGATTCTATTATATTCTAGAGAACTCTATGTTAACCGAACGTTAAGCAGAAAATATAGAGGATAACCTAATTTTATTTCTTAATTTGTTATAGTCTTTCCAGATTTAGTAACACATTGTTCACTTTTTACCTTTAATGGTGTGTTGATTAGACTAAATGACGCTCTGTCTTTTTTTCATGATGGAGACAGATTGTGATATAATAGATGGTAATGAGTTTTTTAGAATAAACTAAAGGAGAAAATATATGATCTATGCAGGAATCCTAGCCGGAGGAACTGGCACACGCATGGGAATCAGTAATTTACCAAAACAATTCTTGGAGTTAGGTGATAGACCTATTTTGATCCACACAATCGAAAAATTTGTTTTGGAACCAAGTATTGAAAAAATTGTAGTTGGAGTTCATGGAGATTGGGTGTCACACGCTGAGGACCTAGTTGATAAGTATCTTTCTCTCCACAAGGATCGCATCATCATTACCAAGGGTGGTGCTGATCGCAATACCAGTATCGAGAAGATTATAGAAGCTATTAATGCCTATCGTCCAATCACTCCAGAAGATATCGTGATTACCCACGACTCTGTTCGTCCCTTTATTACACTTCGCATGATTCAGGACAATATCAAACTGGCCCAAAATCATGATGCGGTTGACACAGTAGTAGAAGCAGTTGATACCATTGTTGAAAGTACTAATGGTCAGTTTATCACTGATATTCCAAATCGTGCTCACCTCTATCAAGGTCAAACACCTCAGACATTCCGCTGCAAGGATTTCATGGATTTGTATGGTTCCCTATCTGATCAAGAAAAGGAAATCCTGACGGATGCATGTAAGATTTTTGTTATCAAAGGGAAGGATGTTGCCCTAGCTAAAGGGGAATATTCAAATCTTAAAATCACAACTGTGACAGACCTGAAAATCGCGAAAAGCATGATTGAGAAAGACTAAGGCTATGATTAATCAAATTTATCAACTGACCAAACCAAAGTTTATCAATGTAAAATATCAAGAAGAAGACATTGATCAGGAGAATCATATCCTTATTCGTCCAAATTATATGGCGGTTTGTCATGCAGATCAACGTTACTATCAAGGGAAACGCGATCCAAAGATATTGGCTAAAAAGCTTCCTATGGCGATGATACACGAATCTTGTGGGACTGTTATTTCAGATCCAACTGGGACTTATGAAGTTGGTCAAAAGGTAGTTATGATTCCCAATCAACCGCCGACGCAGAGTGACAAGGAATTCTACGAGAACTACATGACAGGAACCTACTTCCTATCTAGTGGTCACGATGGTTTTATGCGAGAATTTGTCTCTCTTCCAAAAGACCGAGTCGTTTCTTATAATGATATCGAAGATACAGTTGCTGCCATTACCGAGTTTGTAAGTGTTGGTATGCATGCCATGGATCGTTTCTTAAATCTTGCTCATAGCAAGAGAGAGCGCATCGCTGTTATCGGAGATGGTAGTTTGGCCTTTGTGGTTGCAAATATTATCAATTATACCTTGCCAGAAGCAGAGATTATCGTGATTGGACGCCATTGGGAAAAACTGGAACTCTTCTCTTTTGCAAAAGAGTGCTATATTACTGATAATATCCCAGAGGATTTGACCTTTGATCATGGATTTGAGTGTTGCGGTGGTGATGGTACAGGACCAGCTATCAATGACCTGATTCGCTATATTCGTCCACAGGGAACGATTCTCATGATGGGAGTGAGTGAATACAAGGTTAATATCAATACACGAGATGCTTTGGAAAAAGGATTGTTATTAGTAGGATCATCTCGTTCAGGACGCGTTGATTTTGAGAAGGCCATTCAAATGATGGAAGTCAAAAAGTTTGCAAATCGTCTGAAGAATATCCTTTATGTTGAAGAGCCTGTGAGAGAAATCAAGGACATTCACCGTGTCTTTGCTACAGACCTGAATACTGCTTTTAAAACAGTATTTAAGTGGGAAGTGTAGAAGATGGAGGTTAATTGTGGAGAAACTCATCAAAGAAAAAATTTCTTCTTTACTATCTGATGAAGAGGAAGTACTCAGTGTTGAACAGTTGGGAGGCATGACCAACCAAAACTATTTGGTTAAAACAACCAACAAACAGTATATTGTGAAATTTTTTGGTAAAGGGACTGAAAAACTCATCAATCGTCAAAATGAAAAGTACAATCTTGAACTTTTAGAGGATTTAGATTTAGATGTCAAAAATTATCTCTTTGATATTGAGTCAGGGATTAAAGTAAATGAGTACATTGAATCAGCAGTAACTCTTGATTCAACATCAATCAAGTCCAAGTTTGAAAAGATTGCACCAATTTTACAAACCATCCATGCTTCAGGGAAAGAATTAAGAGGAGAGTTTGCTCCTTTTGAGGAAATCAGCAAATATGAATCCTTGATTGAGGGAGCTATCCCTTATGAAAACTATGAAGCTGTAAGAAAAGATGTATTTTCACTAGAAAAGAGATTGGCTGATTTGGGTGTTGATAGAAAGTCCTGTCACATCGATTTGGTTCCAGAAAACTTCATCGAGTCACCTCAAGGTCGCTTGTATTTGATTGACTGGGAATACTCTTCCATGAATGATCCAATGTGGGATTTGGCAGCACTTTTCTTAGAGTCTGAATTTACAAAGCAAGAGGAAGATGCTTTCCTTTCCTACTATGAAAGTGACAAAACGCCTGTATCACGTGAGAAGATTCGTATCTATAAAATCTTGCAAGATACTATCTGGAGTTTGTGGACAGTGTACAAAGAAGCTCAAGGAGCTGATTTTGGAGATTACGGTATCAACCGTTACCAAAGAGCTGTCGAGGGTTTGACTTATTATGGAGGTTAGGATGAAGAATAAAAATGGTGTTTCTTTTGGTCTGCTCTCTGGTATCTTCTGGGGATTAGGTCTAACGATTAGTGCTTATATCTTTTCAATTTTTACAAATCTCTCACCTTTTGTGGTGGCTGCTGCTCATGATTTCTTGAGTATCTTTATCTTGTTAGCTTTTCTTTTGGTAAAAGAAGGAAAAGTTCGCCTCTCTATTTTCTTAAATATTCGAAATGTGAGTGTTATAATCGGAGCTTTACTAGCAGGACCAATTGGTATGCAGGCCAATCTTTATGCGGTTAAATATATCGGTAGTTCACTAGCTTCATCTGTATCAGCTATCTATCCAGCAGTTTCAGTTTTTCTAGCCTTCTTCATTTTGAAACACAAGGTTTCAAAGAATACAGTATTTGGTGTTTTCTTGATTATTGCAGCTATCATTGCTCAAACCTATAAGGTTGAACAAGTTAACTCGTTTTACATTGGGATTCTTTGTGCCCTTATCTGTGCCATTGCCTGGGGGAGCGAAAGTGTTCTCAGCTCCTATGCTATGGAAAGTGATTTAAGTGAAATTGAAGCCTTGTTAATCCGACAAGTAACCTCATTCTTGTCCTATCTTGTGATTGTGCTCTTTTCACACCATTCATTTGCAGAAGTGGCAGATGGGCAGTTACTAGGCCTCTTGCTTGTCTTTGCGGCCTTTAACATGATTTCCTACTTAGCTTATTATATCGCCATTAATCGTTTGCAACCTGCGAAAGCAACAGGTTTGAATGTGAGCTATGTAGTCTGGACTGTCTTATTTGCAGTTATTTTCTTGGGTGCACCGCTAGATATGCTGACAATCATCACTTCACTTATTGTTATGGCTGGTGTTTATATTATTATTAAAGAATAAAGGAGATTCGTGTGAAAGCGATTATTTTAGCAGCGGGCTTAGGAACTCGTCTGCGTCCTATGACTGAAAATACCCCAAAAGCTTTGGTTAAGGTTAATCAAAAACCCTTGGTAGAATACCAAATCGAGTTTTTGAAAGAGAGAGGAATTGATGAGATTATTATCGTTGTCGGTTACCTCAAAGAACAATTTGACTACCTAAAAGAAAAATATGGTGTCCGTTTAGTCTTTAACGACAAGTATGCTGATTACAATAACTTTTACTCACTTTATCTAGTAAAAGAAGATTTGGCTAACAGCTACGTCATCGATGCAGATAACTATCTTTTCAAAAATATGTTTCGAAACGATCTTAAACGTTCTACTTATTTTAGCGTTTATCGTGAAGACTGTACCAACGAGTGGTTCTTGGTTTACGGTGATGACTACAAGGTTCAAGACATTATTGTTGACAGCAAGGCTGGTCGCATTCTGAGCGGAGTATCATTCTGGGATGCACCAACTGCTGAGAAGATTGTTGGCTTTATTGACAAAGCTTACGAAAGTGGTGAATTTGTTGATCTCTACTGGGACAACATGGTTAAGGATAATATCAAAGAATTGGATGTCTATGTCGAAGAATTAGAAGGAAATAGCATCTATGAAATTGATAGTGTAAAAGATTACCATAAGTTAGAAGAGATTTTATCTACTATTAAGTAAGGAAAGAGAAGAAGGCTTGGGCCTTCTTTTTTTTGTGTATTTTATAACAAGAATGTTTGATATTGATTGTATTCTTTAAATAAAACAAAAATTACAAAAAAATGAACAAAATAAAACAAAAATTATTGACAACGATTTCATATAGTGTTATACTTATTACATAAAAGATAATTGAAAGAAGGGAAAATGTTATGGGATTAGATCATTTCTTTGACAAAGACCTCGTGTTTTGCTTAGAAGCGGATAATCAAGAACAACTCTTTGATCAGGTAGCAAGCTTGTTGGAAGAACGAGAAATTGTAACTCCAACTTATCGTGAAGCCTTGATCACGCGTGAAAAGTCATTTCCAACTGGCTTAGATATGGAATTTCTAGGTAAGGACTTGCCAAATGTAGCGATTCCTCATACAGATATTGTTCATAATCTAGCTGAGAAAGTAGTGGTTGTTCGATTAGAAAAACCAGTAACTTTTCACAATATGATTGCTCCTGATAAGGAAGTAGAAGTATCCCTACTCTTCTTTATCATTAACAACTCAAGTTCAAGTCAAACAAATATTCTGGCTCAGTTGATGGACTTTTTCACAGGAAATGGACATCTGGAAGATTTATCAAAAATTTCCGAACCAGAAAAACTTTATGCTTACATTGCTGAAGCAACCGCTTAATCTTGTCTATTAAAAAATAAAATCGGAGGAAATCCAAATGATTAAAATTCTTGCTGCCTGCGGTGCAGGTGTTAACTCAAGTCACCAAATTAAAAGTGCTCTAGAAGAAGAACTTTCAAACCGTGGTTATGATGTTCACTGTGATGCAGTCATGGTGAAAGATGTAAACGAAGACCTTATCAAGGGCTACGATATCTTTACACCAATCGCTGCAACTGACCTTGGTTTTGAACCAGGTATTCCAGTAATTGAAGCTGGACCAATCTTGTTCCGTATTCCAGCGATGAGCGCTCCAGTATTTGACAATATTGAAGCAGCTATCAAAGAACACGGACTAAGCTAATTTATTCTTTATCTTGTTAACATTCATATAACTAAAAAAACGGGAGGAACTATTATGGATGTCATTATCAATCTGGCCAACGATATCTTCAAACCTATCTTGGATATGGGTGGACCAATCATCATGCTGATCATTTTGACAGTATTGGCTCTACTTTTTGGAGTGAAATTCTCCAAAGCGCTTGAAGGTGGTATTAAACTTGCCATCGCTCTTACTGGTATCGGTGCTATCATCGGTATGCTCAATGGAGCTTTCTCAGAATCACTTAAAAAATTCGTTGAAAACACTGGTATCCATTTGAACATCACTGACGTTGGTTGGGCACCACTTGCTACAATCACTTGGGGCTCTGCTTGGACACTTTACTTCTTGCTTGTAATGTTGATTGTCAACGTTGTGATGCTTGCAATGAAGAAAACGGATACACTTGACGTCGATATCTTCGATATCTGGCACTTGTCAATCACTGGTCTTTTGATTAAATGGTATGCAGATAACAATGGAGTTAGCCAAGGGGTTTCACTCTTCATCGCAACTGCAGCAGTTGTCCTTGTAGGTATTTTGAAAATCATCAACTCTGACTTGATGAAACCAACTTTCGACGACCTTCTTAATGCACCAAGTTCATCACCAATGACTTCAACTCACATGAACTACATGATGAACCCGGTTATCATGGTTTTGGATAAGATTTTTGAAAAATTCTTCCCAGGTCTTGATAAATATGACTTTGATGCTGCTAAATTGAACAAAAAAATCGGTTTCTGGGGATCTAAATTCTTCATCGGTTTCATCCTTGGTATTGTTATCGGTTTTATGGGTACTCCACAACCTGTTGAAGGACTTAAAGATGCTGCAAACTGGCAAGAAGTTATTAAAGGTTGGTTGTCTCTTGGTTTGACAGCCGGTGTAGCTTTGGAACTCTTCTCACTTATCGGATCTTGGTTCATCGCAGCCGTAGAACCACTTTCACAAGGTATTACAAACGTTGCTACTAAACGTCTTCAAGGGCGTAAATTCAACATCGGTCTTGACTGGCCTTTCATCGCTGGTCGTGCTGAAATCTGGGCTTGTGCTAACGTACTCGCTCCAATCATGCTAGTAGAAGCTGTGCTTCTTTCAAACGTCGGTAATGGTATCTTGCCTCTTGCAGGTATCATCGCTATGGGTGTGACTCCAGCTCTCTTGGTTGTTACACGTGGTAAATTGCTCCGTATGATTATCTTCGGAACACTCTTGTTGCCTCTCTTCCTTCTTTCTGGTACTCTTATCGCACCATTTGCAACAGAACTTGCTAAAGGTGTAGGTGCCTTTCCTAAAGGTGTAGATAGTGCTCAATTGATCACTCACTCAACTCTTGAAGGACCAATTGAAAAACTATTTGGTTGGGCAATCGGTAATGCTACAACAGGTGATATCAAAGCAATCCTTGGTGCAGCAGCCTTCCTTGTATTCTATGTAGGTATCTTTGCTTGGTATAGAAAACAAATGATCAAACGTAACGAAGAATACGCAGCAAATGCTAAATAATTCGCTCCTATAAAATGTAAATTGTGAAAACTAGGTTGTTAATTTCCTACATTGGGAGCGACAACCTAGTTTTTCGTATAAAAATCTAAAAATAGTTGGAGAATATTATGGTAATTGAAATCAAATCAGACCAGTTAACGGTCCAGTTTAAAACCTTAGGTGGCGCCTTGTCGTCGATAAAGGACCGAGAAGGCATTGAGTATTTGTGGCAAGGTGATGCCACTTACTGGAGTGGACAAGCCCCAGTACTTTTTCCAATCTGTGGCTCTTTAAGAGAAGATACAGCCTTCTACAGTCATGCAGATGGAACGGAGACGAAAGGAAACATTCCTCGTCATGGTTTGGTCCGTAAAAAAGAATTTGACTTAGTTGATCAAACAGAAAACAGCGTAACCTTTGCTATCGAAGATGATGAGAATACTTATCAAAACTATCCTTATCATTTCCGCCTTGAAATCACTTATCTAGTGACCGGCAAGACTGTTCGTACTCAATACAAAGTTTTCAATAGAGAAACTAATAAAGTAATGCCATTCTTTATAGGAGGACATCCAGGATTTAATTGTCCTCTGCTAGATGGCGAAACTTATGAAGATTACTATTTAGAGTTTGAGAAAGAAGAGACTTGCTCTGTTCCCCGTCCTTTCCCAGAAACTGGCATGTTAGACTTCCAAGATAGAAGTCCATGGTTGGATTCGCAAAAGCAAGTGGATCTCAGTTACGATCTGTTTAGTGTTGATGCAGTGACTTTGGATGAGTTGCAATCCAGAACAATTGCCCTTCGTTCTCGTAAACATGAGAAGGGATTAAAAGTACACTTCCAAGAGTTTTCAAATCTCATTATCTGGTCAACTTTGAATAAGGGACCTTTCATTGCCTTTGAACCATGGTCTGGATTATCAACATCTCTTGAAGAAGGAGATCATCTAGAAGATAAGAAGAATGTTCGTCTCCTAGAACCTGGTCAAGTAGATCAGATTGGCTTTGATATTGAAATATTTTAGATGAAAAACCACAAAAACAAACATTTACTGTTGACTTTTTCTATAAATAGGAGTATATTATGTTTGTAAACAACAAATGATGTTTGTAACAAACAAATAATCACTTGTTATATTCTCTATTGCAGAGAAAGTTTGTTTCTAGGAAATTGGTTTCCTGGACTTGGATAAGGTGATATTCATCTCATTCAATCAAATTTGTCACTAAACTGCTAGAAAGTCTTTTGTAGGTAAACTGCTAACTATAAAAGTCTTTACTAGCCTAGAAAAATAAAAAGGAGTATACAATATGTCTATTGTTATCGGTGCAGATGCTGCAGGTTTGAGATTGAAAGAAGTTGTGAAAGACTTCTTGGAAAAAGAAAACTTCCACGTTGTGGATGTTACAGCTGAAGGTCAAGACTTTGTTGATGTGACTCTTGCTGTTGCTGCAGAAGTAAACAAAGAAGAACAAAACCTTGGTATCGTGATTGATGCTTATGGGGCTGGTCCATTCATGGTCGCAACTAAAATCAAAGGAATGGTTGCCGCAGAAGTATCTGACGAACGTTCAGCTTATATGACTCGTGGACACAATAACTCACGTATGATCACTATGGGTGCACAACTTGTTGGTGATGAATTGGCTAAAAACATTGCTAAAGGATTTGTTAACGGTAAATACGATGGTGGTCGTCACCAAATTCGTGTTGATATGTTGAACAAAATGTGCTAATACTCTTCAAAAATCAAGATAATCTGTTGTCAGCTCACTTTAGCTAACCTCAGTTATGCTTGCAGCTCGCTTCCTAAGCTAATCTTGATTTTTATTGAGTAAGGATAAATGATATTAGATTTATATAATTAATCGGAGGGAATAACTAATGAGAATTGCAATTGGATGTGACCACATCGTAACAGATGAAAAAATGGCGGTTTCAGAATTTTTGAAATCAAAAGGATATGAAGTCATCGACTTTGGTACCTATGACCACACACGTACTCACTACCCAATCTTTGGTAAAAAAGTTGGTGAAGCCGTTACAAGCGGTCAAGCTGATCTTGGGGTATGTATCTGTGGTACTGGTGTTGGTATCAACAACGCTGTCAATAAAGTTCCTGGTGTTCGTTCTGCCTTGGTTCGTGATATGACAACAGCTCTTTATGCAAAAGAACAATTGAATGCCAACGTTATTGGTTTTGGTGGTAAAATCACTGGTGAATTGCTCATGTGCGACATCATTGAAGCCTTCATCAATGCTGAATACAAACCATCAGAAGAAAACAAAAAATTGATTGCGAAAATTGAGCACGTTGAAACTCACAATGCTCATCAAGCAGATGCAAACTTCTTTACAGAATTCCTTGAAAAATGGGATCGCGGTGAATACCACGACTAAGAGGTGACGCATGATTTTAACAGTCACAATGAATCCATCCATTGATATTTCTTATCCTTTGGATGAATTAAAAATTGACACTGTCAACCGTGTGGTGGACGTGACCAAGACAGCTGGTGGTAAAGGTCTCAATGTTACACGAGTTCTTTCAGAATTTGGTGATTCTGTTGCTGCTACTGGTTTGGTCGGTGGTAAACTTGGTGAGTTTTTAGTAGAGCATATCGATGATAAAGTAACGAAACGTTTCTTCTCCATTCAAGGAGAGACTCGTAACTGTATCGCTATTCTACACGGAGACAACCAAACAGAAATCCTTGAAAAAGGTCCCGAAGTTCTTGAACAAGAAGGGCAAGATTTCTTGGCTCATTTCGAAAATCTTCTTGACGCTGCGGAAGTAGTTGCTATCTCTGGTAGTCTTCCAGCTGGCCTTCCAGTTGACTATTATGCAAGCTTAGTAGAACTTGCTAATCGCGCAGGAAAACCAGTTGTTCTGGATTGCTCAGGTGCTGCCCTTCAGGCGGTTCTTGAATCACCACATAAACCAACAGTAATCAAACCAAATAACGAAGAATTGTCTCAGCTTCTTGGGAAAGAAGTTTCTGAGGATTTGGATGAGTTAAAAGAAGTTCTTCAAGAGCCTCTATTTGCAGGGATTGAGTGGATAATTGTTTCACTTGGTGCAAATGGTGCTTTTGCAAAACATGGGGACACTTTCTACAAGGTAGATATTCCAAGAATTCAGGTAGTGAACCCTGTTGGATCTGGAGATTCTACTGTGGCAGGGATTTCCTCAGGACTTCTTCATAAGGAATCTGATCAAGAACTCCTCATCAAGGCAAATGTCCTTGGTATGCTCAATGCTCAAGAAAAGATGACAGGTCATGTCAATATGGCTAACTATCAAGCTCTATATGATCAATTAATAGTAAAAGAGGTATAAAATGGCTTTAACAGAACAAAAACGTGCACGCTTAGAAAAACTCTCAGATGAAAATGGTATTATCTCAGCCCTTGCCTTTGACCAACGTGGTGCTTTGAAACGCCTTATGGCGCAATACCAAACAGAAGAGCCAACAGTGGCTCAAATGGAAGAACTTAAAGTCTTGGTAGCAGATGAATTGACAAAATACGCATCCTCTATGCTTCTTGACCCAGAGTATGGACTTCCAGCTACAAAAGCGCTTGATGCCAACGCCGGCCTTCTCCTTGCTTATGAGAAAACAGGTTATGACACAACAAGCACTAAACGCTTGCCTGACTGCTTGGATGTTTGGTCTGCCAAACGCATCAAGGAACAAGGTGCAGATGCTGTCAAGTTCTTGCTTTACTATGACGTAGATAGCTCTGACGAACTCAACCAACAAAAACAAGCTTACATCGAACGCATCGGTTCTGAGTGTGTGGCGGAAGACATTCCGTTCTTCCTTGAAATCCTCGCTTACGATGAAAAAATAGCTGATGCAGGTTCAGCAGAATACGCAAAAGTGAAACCACACAAGGTTATCGGTGCCATGAAAGTCTTCTCAGACCCACGCTTCAACATCGATGTCTTGAAAGTAGAAGTTCCAGTCAATGTGAAATACGTTGAAGGATTTGGTGATGGTGAAATCGTTCATACACGTGAAGAAGCAGCAGCCTTCTTCAAAGCGCAAGACGAAGCAACAAATCTTCCTTACATCTACTTAAGTGCGGGTGTATCAGCTAAACTCTTCCAAGAAACACTTGTCTTTGCCCACGAATCAGGCGCAAACTTCAACGGCGTTCTTTGTGGCCGTGCTACATGGGCTGGATCAGTTGAAGCCTACATCAAAGATGGTGAAGCAGCAGCTCGTGAATGGCTACGCACAACTGGATTTGAGAACATTGACGAACTCAACAAAGTTCTTCAAACCACAGCGACTTCATGGACTGAACGCGTGTAAGCAAGTCCTCCTAGGTTAGGAACATGAATCTAAAAAAATTTTAAAAAAAGTTGTATGTAAAGGTTTACAAAAAAACTTACTTGTGCTATACTTAAATCACAAGTTAATACAAGGTGAGTGTTACTAAGTAATATTAGGCATGATCACAGGTGAATTAGAAATCGGCTGAATTTCTAGTTCATTTGTGGTCATTTTTTGTACTCGTATACCTTTATGATGCAAAAGGAGGTTATCATGTATCGAATTCTAAACCCAATGAATCATAATGTCTCGCTTGTCAGAAACGACAAAGGAGAAGAAGTGATTGTGATTGGTAAGGGGATTGCATTTGGAAAAAAGAAGGGGGATTTTATTGCTGAGGATCAGGTTGAAAAAATCTTTCGGATGAAGACAGAAGAGTCCAGAGAAAACTTTATGGCTCTTCTCAAAGATGTTCCGCTTGATTTTATCACAGTGACCTACGAGATCATTGATAATCTTTCTAAGAAATATCACTATCCGATTCAAGAATATCTCTATGTGACCTTGACAGATCATATTTACTGTTCTTATCAAGCTCTAACTCAAGGAAGGTACAAGGATAGTAATCTACCAGATATTTCTACTAAGTATCCTGTAGCTTTTCAAATTGCTAATGATGCTTTTAAAATCTATCGTCAAAAGTTGATAGAAAATTTCCCTGAAGACGAAATTATTCGGATTGCTTATCATTTCATCAATGCCGAAGGTGAGAATGAAGTGGAGGTTGTTGAGTCGATAGATAAGAGGAAAGAAATTCTCAGGAATGTTGAAGAAGTTCTAAAAGGTTACGCTATTCAACGAACCAAAGAGAATAACCATTTCTATGATCGTTTCATGATTCATTTGAATTATTTCTTGGATTATTTAGACAGATCTAGAGATGATAACCAATCACTTCTGGATATGGAAGATCATATTAAACAATCTTATCCAAAAGCGTTCGAGATTGGTTCCAAGATCTATGATGTGATTACGCAACATACGGGTCTTGATTTGTATAAAAGTGAACGAGTTTATCTAGTTCTACATATCCAACGTTTATTGTCATAAAAATTTAATTAAAAATACATAAGGAGAATTCTATCATGAATAGAGAAGAAGTAACATTGTTAGGTTTTGAAATCGTAGCCTATGCTGGCGATGCTCGTTCAAAACTATTGGAAGCCTTGAAGGCTGCTGAAGCTGGTGATTTTGCAAAAGCGGATAGCTTAGTTGAGGAAGCTGGTGGCTGTATCGCCGAGGCTCATCACGCGCAAACAAGTCTATTGACTAAGGAGGCAGCTGGTGAGGATTTGGCCTATAGTGTAACCATGATGCACGGTCAGGATCACTTGATGACAACTATCTTGCTCAAAGACTTGATGCACCATTTAATCGAACTCTATAAGAGAGGAGTTAAGTAATGAACAAACTAATTTCATTTATCGAGAAAGGAAAGCCTTTCTTTGAGAAATTATCCCGTAATATCTATCTTCGTGCTATTCGTGATGGTTTCATCGCTGGTATGCCCGTTATTCTCTTCTCAAGTATCTTTATCTTGATTGCTTTTGTACCAAACTCATGGGGCTTTAAATGGTCTGATGATGTTGTTAATCTCCTCATGAAACCTTATAGCTATTCAATGGGGATTCTGGCTCTCTTGGTAGCTGGTACAACAGCTAAGTCATTGACCGACTCAGTAAACCGTAGCATGGAGAAAACCAATCAAATCAACTATATGTCAACACTTTTGGCTGCGATTGTTGGTTTGTTGATGTTAGCAGCTGATCCGATTGAAGGTGGTTTTGCGACAGGTTTCCTTGGGACAAAAGGGTTGCTTTCAGCCTTTCTTGCTGCCTTTGTTACTGTAGCTATCTATAAGATCTGTGTTAAGAACAACGTCACTATTCGTATGCCTGACGAAGTTCCACCAAATATCTCACAAGTCTTTAAAGATGTGATTCCATTCACTCTATCTGTTGTTTCTCTTTATGTCCTTGATTTACTAGCTCGTCATTTTGTTGGTGCAAGCGTAGCTGAATCAATCGGTAAATTCTTTGCACCATTATTCTCAGCTGCTGATGGCTATCTGGGTATTACCATTATCTTTGGGGCCTTTGCCTTCTTCTGGTTTGTGGGTATCCATGGACCATCTATCGTTGAACCAGCAATCGCAGCGATTACCTATGCAAATGCTGAAGTCAACTTGAACCTTCTCCAACAAGGGATGCATGCAGACAAGATTCTTACTTCAGGTACACAAATGTTTATCGTTACCATGGGTGGTACTGGTGCGACACTGGTTGTTCCATTTATGTTCATGTGGTTAACAAAATCAAAACGTAACCGTGCAATCGGACGTGCTTCAGTAGTTCCAACTTTCTTTGGTGTAAATGAACCAATCTTGTTTGGTGCACCGCTTGTATTGAATCCGATTTTCTTTATTCCATTTATCTTTGCGCCAATTGCTAACGTATGGATCTTTAAATTCTTCATTGAAACGCTTGGCATGAACTCATTTACTGCCAACCTTCCTTGGACAACACCAGGTCCGCTCGGTATTGTTCTCGGTACAAACTTCCAATTCTTGTCATTTGTACTTGCTGCTTTGTTAATCCTTGTTGACGTAGCCATTTACTATCCATTCCTCAAGGTTTATGATGAACAAATTCTTGAAGAAGAGCGTTCAGGTAAAGCCAATGATGAATTGAAAGAAAAAGTAGCAGCAAACTTCAATACTGCCAAAGCAGATGCTATTCTTGAAAAAGCGGGTGTAGAAACAGCGCAAAACACAATCACAGAAGAAACTAATGTTCTCGTTCTCTGTGCAGGCGGAGGTACAAGTGGTCTCCTTGCAAATGCTCTAAACAAAGCAGCTGCGGAGTACAAGGTTCCTGTTAAAGCAGCAGCTGGTGGCTATGGAGCTCACCGTGAAATGTTGCCTGAGTTTGATCTGGTTATCCTTGCTCCTCAAGTAGCTTCAAACTTTGAAGACATGAAGGCCGAAACCGATAAACTTGGTATCAAACTTGCCAAGACAGAAGGTGGGCAATACATTAAATTGACTCGCGATGGAAAAGGCGCTCTTGCCTTTGTTCAAGCACAGTTCGAAGAATAAAATGTAGATAGCGAAGAAGTGAGATGGAGGAACTCCTCCCAACTCTATCTCCATCTCATTTCTATTTCTTGAAAGGTGAATCAAATGACAAAAACACTTCCAAAAGACTTTATTTTTGGCGGGGCAACAGCTGCCTATCAAGCAGAAGGTGCTACACATACTGATGGTAAAGGACCAGTTGCCTGGGACAAATACCTCAAAGATAACTACTGGTACACTGCTGAACCAGCCAGTGATTTCTACCACAAATACCCAGTTGACCTCAAACTTGCAGAAGAGTATGGTGTCAATGGTATCCGTATTTCAATCGCTTGGTCACGTATCTTTCCAACTGGTTATGGGAAAGTCAATGCCAAGGGAGTTGAGTACTATCATAATCTATTTGCAGAGTGCCACAAACGGCATGTTGAGCCCTTCGTAACTCTTCATCACTTTGATACGCCAGAAGCTCTACATTCAAATGGAGACTTCTTAAACCGTGAAAACATTGAACACTTTGTAGACTACGCGGCTTTCTGTTTTGAAGAATTCCCAGAAGTAAACTATTGGACAACCTTTAATGAAATTGGGCCGATAGGAGATGGTCAGTATTTGGTTGGGAAATTCCCTCCAGGTATTCAGTACGACCTTGCCAAAGTCTTCCAATCTCACCACAATATGATGGTGTCGCATGCGCGTGCAGTAAAACTTTTCAAGGATAAGGGATACAAGGGTGAAATTGGTGTTGTTCATGCCCTGCCTACTAAATATCCTCTAGATCCTGAAAATCAAGCAGATGTTCGTGCAGCCGAGTTAGAAGATATCATTCACAATAAATTTATTTTGGATGCGACTTATCTAGGACGATATTCCGAAGAAACAATGGAAGGTGTCAACCATATCTTAGCAGTCAATGGTGGAAGTTTAGATCTGCGTGAAGAAGACTTCGCTGTGCTAGAAGCTGCAAAAGACCTGAATGACTTCCTTGGAATTAACTACTACATGAGTGATTGGATGCAAGCCTTTGATGGAGAAACTGAAATCATCCACAATGGGAAGGGTGAGAAAGGAAGCTCTAAATACCAAATCAAAGGCGTTGGTCGTCGTGTAGCTCCTGATTATGTACCACGTACGGATTGGGATTGGATTATCTACCCTCAAGGTTTGTATGACCAAATCATGCGTGTGAAGAAAGATTATCCTAACTACAAGAAGATTTACATTACTGAAAATGGTCTCGGCTATAAAGATGAGTTTGTTGATAACACTGTTTACGATGATGGTCGTATTGATTACGTGAAGCAACACTTGGAAGTTTTGTCTGATGCGATTGCAGATGGAGCTAATGTAAAAGGATACTTCATCTGGTCATTGATGGATGTCTTCTCATGGTCAAACGGTTATGAAAAACGTTACGGTCTCTTCTATGTTGATTTTGAAACCCAGGAGCGTTATCCTAAGAAATCAGCTCACTGGTACAAGAAACTAGCTGAGACACAACTTATTGAATAAAATTCAACAAAAATTCCCCGCCAAAAGGCAGGGGAATTTTTATGGTTTTGATAAAAGAATGGTTGTTTGTTTCGACAAATCTTCAAATGTTTCCTGACTCAGTTTGGAATCTGAAACGATGGTATCAATCTCTGAGATATTGTAGAAAGTGTAAAAATCAAACTTATTAAACTTGCTGTGGTCTGCCAGTAAGTATTTTTTATTGGCATTGTTCAAGGCGATTCGTTGAACCTCGCCCTCTTCTTCACTGAAAGTAGCAATAGCTTTATCCTTGATACCATTACAACTTACAAAAGCTTTAGAAAACTGAAGATTGGCTAAATCCTGCAGGGTAAGTGTTCCCACAAAAGCTCCAGTGATAGAGCGATAATTTCCACCAATCAAAATCAAATCTGTTAGTTTTCGTTCGTTTAGGATGAGAAAAACAGGAAGGCTGTTTGTTACAACACGAATATTATCTATAGGGAGCTCACGAGCAAAACATTCTAAGGTTGTTCCTGGTCCGATAAAAATGGTTTCACCTTCGTCAATCAAATGACCGGCAAAACGGCTAATTTCTTGTTTTTCAGCAATCTGCAAGCCTTGTTTTTCGACGTTTGAGCGTTCGTTGTTTAATAGAGAACCTGTACGAAGTTTTTCAGCACCACCATGCACACGAACCAGCAAATCTTTATCTGCCAATTCTTGTAAGTAGCGGCGAGCTGTCATATCTGATACATCAAGACTCTCCATAATCTCTTTTACAGTAATAGTGCCTTTTGTGTTTACTGCTTCTAGAATACTATCTAGTTTTTCTTGCTTTAGCATCCTTATCACCTCGATTTCTACTATTATTATCTTACCATAAAACGCTCAATCAATCAAATAGAAAAAAACAAAATAAAACAAAAACAAAAATATCATGGTTGTTTTAAACAAACCATGATATTTTGAATGATTGGTCAAATTAGTCTAAACCGTAGTTGTAATCCTCGTCTTGCATGGCTTCAACTTCACCAAGGAGGTAACCATTTCCGACTTGAGAGAAGAAGTCGTGGTTAGAAGTTCCTGTTGAGATTCCGTTCATAACGATTGGATTGACATCATCAGCTGAATCTGGGAAGAGTGGATCTTGTCCTAGGTTCATAAGGGCCTTATTAGCATTGTAACGAAGGAAGGTTTTAACTTCCTCAGTCCAGCCAACACCGTCATAGAGGCTTTCTGTATACCCCTCTTCGTTCTCGTAGAGAGTGTAGAGCAGGTCGTACATCCATTCTTTGAGCTTTTCTTGCTCTTCTTCAGGTAATTCGTTAAAACCAAGTTGGAATTTGTAACCAATGTAAGTTCCGTGAACAGACTCATCACGAATGATCAGTTTGATGATTTCCGCAACATTGGCCAGTTTGTTGTTACCGAGATAGTAGAGGGGCGTAAAGAAACCAGAGTAGAAGAGGAAGGTTTCAAGGAAAACGCTGGCAACTTTCTTTTCCAGCGGGCTACCATTGAGGTAGATTTCGTTGATAATTTCAGCTTTTCTCTGAAGGTAGGGATTAGTGTTGGTCCATTCAAAGATTTCTTCGATTTCAGCCTTGGTATTCAAGGTTGAAAAGATAGAAGAGTAAGATTTTGCGTGGACAGATTCCATAAACTGGATGTTGTTGAAAACAGCTTCCTCATGCGGTGTACGGATGTCCGAGCGAAGTGCTTGAACCCCTGTTTCAGATTGCATGGTATCCAAAAGGGTCAAACCACCAAAGACTTTTCCAACCAAGTCTTTTTCTTTGTTTGATAGTTTTCTCCAGTCGTCTAGGTCATTTGACAAGGGGATACGCGTATCGAGCCAGAATTGCTCCGTTAGCTTTTCCCAAGTTGATTTGTCGATGACATCTTCGATGGCATTCCAGTTAATGGCTTTGTAGTAAGTTTCCATTTGAAATCTCTTTCTGTATGTAATAATGCGATTGTCGAATCATCTCTATTTTATCATAGTCTGAGAAGAGTATCGCACAAAAAGTCGGAAGCCCGACTTTTTAGTTTTTCATAGTATTTAAGATACTTATCAAGTTTTGTCTGGCGGGTAACTTAATCAGTAGTCTGAGAAAACGTGGCTGCCTCAGATAAAAATTAAATCACACAGCTTTCACATTGGTTAGCACCAACTTCCCCACCGTCGTCTGTAAAGGTACGGACGTAGTAGATAGACTTGATACCCTTGTTGAAGGCATAGTTACGAAGGATAGACAAGTCACGTGTCGTTTGTTTGTTCTCTTTCTTCCATTCGTAAAGACCTTTTGGAATGTCACTACGCATGAAGAGAGTGAGTGAAAGCCCTTGGTCCACGTGTTCAGTTGCGGCAGCGTAAACATCAATCACCTTACGCATATCCATGTCGTAAGCAGAAGTGTAGTAAGGAATGGTATCTGTAGACAAGCCTGCAGCTGGATAGTAGATTTTACCGATTTTCTTCTCTTGGCGTTCTTCGATACGTTGTGTAATAGGATGGATAGAAGCAGAAACGTCGTTGATGTAGCTGATAGAACCATTTGGAGCAACAGCAAGACGGTTTTGGTGATAAAGACCATCTGCTTGAACCTTTTCGCGAAGTTCAGCCCAATCAGCAGCACTTGGAATAAAGACATCTTTGAAGAGTTCTTTAACACGGTCTGATTTTGGAACAAATTCGCCAGTTACATACTTGTCAAAGTAGCTACCGTTAGCATAGTCTGATTTTTCAAAGTTGTGGAAGGTGATGCCACGTTCACGCGCGATATTGTTTGATTCCACCAAGGTCCAGTAGTTCATAAGCATAAAGTAGATGCTTGTAAATTCAACTGACTCAGGAGATCCGTACTCAATCAGTTGTTGGGCAAGGTAACTATGAAGCCCCATGGCACCAAGACCAAAGGTGTGAGCTAAACTGTTTCCGTGGTCGATAGTAGGGACAGCTACGATGTGTGAACTATCTGTAACGAAAGTAAGGGCACGAACCATCGCACGGATAGAACGACCAAAGTCAGGTGACGTCATCATGTTGACCACGTTGGTTGATCCAAGGTTACATGAAACGTCCGTTCCCATTTGAAGGAATTCTTGAGCATCGTTGATCAAGCTTGGTTCTTGAACTTGAAGAATCTCAGAACACAAGTTACTCATGATAATCTTTCCATCAACAGGATTCGCACGGTTAGCCGTATCGATGTTGACTACATATGGATAGCCAGATTCTTGTTGCAATTTAGAGATTTCCGTTTCCAAATCACGCGCCTTGATTTTTGTCTTGCGGATATTTGGATTTGCTACTAATTCATCATATTTTTCAGTGATGTCGATATAGTTGAATGGCACACCGTACTCAAGCTCTACAGAGTAAGGGCTAAAGAGATACATTTCTTCATTTTTACGCGCCAATTCGTAGAATTTATCTGGGACCACAACTCCAAGTGAGAGGGTCTTAACACGAACTTTTTCATCGGCATTTTCTTTCTTAGTGGAAAGGAAAGCGATGATATCTGGGTGAAAGACGTTGAGGTAGACAACTCCAGCACCTTGACGTTGTCCAAGTTGGTTTGAGTAAGAGAAGCTGTCTTCAAAAAGCTTCATAACTGGTACGACACCAGAGGCTGCTCCTTCATAACCTTTGATAGGAGCTCCAGCTTCACGAAGGTTGCTGAGGGAAATTCCCACACCACCACCGATACGTGAAAGTTGGAGAGCTGAGTTGATAGAACGGCCGATAGAGTTCATATCATCGGTTACTTGAATCAAGAAGCAAGATACCAACTCCCCACGACGAGCACGACCAGCATTCAAGAAGGAAGGAGTAGCAGGTTGGTAGCGTTGGTGGATGATTTCATTGGCAATATCAGTCGCAATCGCTTCATCCCCGTCAGCAAAGTAAAGTGCATTAAAGAAGACACGGTCTTCCATGCTTTCAAGATAGTATTCCCCATCGTTAGTCTTCAAGGCATATTGATTATAAAACTTATAGGCAGCCATGAATGATTTGAATTGGAAGTTTTGGTCCTTGATAAATTGATGCAATTCTTCCAAAAACTCTGGGCGGTACTTCTTTAGAAATGCAGTTTCGATGTAGTTGTGTTCAATGAGGTAGTTGATTTTATCAGTAATTGAATCAAAAACCATTGTATTTGGAACCACATTTTCTTTAAAGAAGGCATCCAAGGCTTCCTTATCTTTATGAAGCATGATTTGTCCATTGACAGGACGGTTGATTTCGTTATTGAGACGGAAGTAAGTTACGTCCTCAAGATGTTTTAATCCCATAAAATTTCCTTTATCTAATTACAAAAGAAAGGCCTCTAAGTTAGCCCTAGAAGCAATCTCTTCTGGATGATGTACTAAGATTATGCTAATTGTTTCAGTTTTCCTGGTTGGAAGCCTGAAAAGACTTCAGTTGGTGTTTGGATAACAGGAGCTGCGCTGAAACCGAGCTCTTTAACTTGATCGATGTACTCTGGTTGCTCGTCGAGATTGATCTCACGATAAGCGACATTGTTGCTGTCCAAGAAACGCTTGGTCATCTTACATTGGACACAGTTGTTTTTAGAATAAACGGTTACCATTTTCGTAACTCCTCTTTCAAAATAGATTACTTTCTTAGTATATCAGAAAAAAAAACTTTGTCAAACTTTTTAAACTAAATCTTGTGCTAAAAAGTTACAGTTTCAAAAACAAAGCACAAGATATAGTGTTTTGTCAGAGTGTAAAATTGGGTTTTCATTGAACTATCAAAGTTTATCAAAACAAAAAAACTATATACTGTATATTGGTAAGATAAATAGAAGATTTTCAGCAAGTTATCAGAAAGGAAAACGAAGAAAATAGCAAAAATCGTAAGAACAGGAATAAGTCTAGCTGAGACAATACTTTAATAAAATAGAAACTGTAATATTTACGAAAAAAAGAAATTTTCTACACAAGATGTCCCAATATTTTGTATTAGAATATCTAAAATATAACCAAAGTGGAAATGACAGATTATGATGTATTCATAAAAATGGATCATTGGTTAATTTTATATAGGATACTTATGAGTTTCGTATCCTTTCATAAGGAGTATATAAATACAATGTTTGAAAAAGTTCATTTTATGTGATACACTATCTGTGATTATAAGATTAAAAAATGGATATCTGAATGCTTTTGTTTGATAGAGAATGTTATCAGATTATAATTAGATTAAATGAATGAAAGAACACAGAATTAGGAGGCGCGTGGTGAAAGAAAATGATGTTATTTTAAAACGGCAATCGACTCAAATATTTTTTAAGAATGGTGATACGGATTTTTTCTTCAATTGGTTGTTAGGAATCGGTGAAATTTTTGGTTTCTCTCATGGAGAGCTTTATTATCTTGCTCAAAGATTGGGGAACTCACCAAAGCCTGATGACTGGAAAAATGTATTTTTATCGCATGTAAACTACCTTGAACAAGAAGCAAGTAATTCAGGATTGAGTGAACAAACAAAGGCGCAGTATTATCTTGCACAGACCTACTCACTTCGCTCGGCAATCCAATTTACCGATCCATTTTCTGAAGAGTATTTACCGACCGTTCGTCAAATGGAGAAGGTGTTTTCTAGTGCAATTCATTCACTAGGTGCACCGATTGAAAAATTAACTATTCCCTATCAGGGTTCTTACTTGCCTGGTTATTATCTTCATAGCGACGATAATTGCCCAACGATAATCATGATTGGTGGAGGTGATACTTATCGCGAAGATTTATTTTACTTTGCAGGATATCCTGGATGGATACGAAATTATAATGTTTTAATGGTTGATCTTCCTGGTCAAGGGAGCAATCCTAGTAGAGGGCTGGTCTTTGATGTGGATGCTTCTATTCCAATTTCATTATGCATAGACTGGTTGGAAAATAGAAATCCTAAACTAAATTATTTAGCTATTTATGGTGTCAGCGGAGGGGGATATTTTACTGCACAAGCTGTCGAAAAGGATCCAAGAATTCATGCTTGGATTGCTAGTACCCCTATTTACGACGTTGCAGAACTTTTCAGAAAAGAATTTGGATCAAGTTTGAAAGCACCTAGTTGGTTAATAAATGCCATTTTAAAATTAGCTGGAAATTGGAATGAATCAGCAAATTTAAATCTTAAAAAGTATGCATGGCAGTTTGGTACTTCTGATTTTAAGAGTGCTATTGATGATGTATTTAACCATGCAAAGATTGTGGATTACCAAAAAATTCAATGCCCATGCCTTTTTATCATGGGAAAGGGTGAGGGTGCTGAACTGCAGCATCAAACTAAGGTGATTTATGAAGAACTTAAATCTAAAAATCAACAAACTAAACTTCAAGTATTTGAGGCGGAAAGTGGTGCGGACGCTCATTGCCAAGTCAATAATCTAAGACTCGCCCATAATGTCGTTTTTGATTGGTTGGATACTTTATTTGAATGGAATCAATCAAAGTTTTAGTTCTACTTATACCACTTAGATATATCTACCTTTTTACTGTTAGGGGCTACAAACTTATTTTACTTTAAGTAGCAAATTGGATAAATTCTCTACTGTTGATGGTAAGAGTAGGTTTTAGAATTTCAGGATTTGATGAAGTCTTTTCAAATAATGGATTTACTGAGTTATATTAATTATAGTTAAATAGTATTATTTCATTATTTACTAGGATTGTCCTCTGATTGGTATTAAGGGAAAATAGCTTTGAAAATTGAATTTTGATGATGACATTCTTTGAACAATTAGTGTTTAGATATGCTATTTAGTTACTAGAGTGCTCATTTAATAGAAAAAGAAGTAATTTCATTTTCAGTAAAAGTCCATAAAATACTTGAAAAATTATCTAGAAGGTGATATAATACAGTCTTGTAAGGGTTATCACATATAACTCAAAAAAGAAATAACTAAAGGAGAGTCAAACTATGGCTTCTAAAGATTTCCACGTAGTGGCAGAAACAGGTATTCACGCGCGTCCAGCAACATTGTTGGTTCAAACAGCTAGCAAATTTGCTTCAGATATCACTCTTGAATACAAAGGTAAATCAGTAAATCTTAAATCTATCATGGGTGTTATGAGTCTTGGTGTTGGCCAAGGTGCTGACGTTACAATTTCAGCTGAAGGTGCAGATGCTGACGACGCAATCGCTGCTATCACTGAAACTATGGAAAAAGAAGGATTGGCATAAGGAAAATGACAGAAATGCTTAAAGGAATCGCAGCATCTGACGGTGTTGCAGTTGCAAAAGCATATCTACTCGTTCAACCGGATTTGTCATTTGAGACTATTACAGTCGAAGATACAAACGCAGAAGAAGCTCGCCTTGATGCCGCTCTACAGGCATCACAAGACGAGCTTTCTGTTATTCGCGAGAAAGCAGTAGGTACGCTCGGTGAAGAAGCAGCTCAAGTTTTTGACGCTCACTTAATGGTTCTTGCTGACCCAGAAATGATCAGCCAAATCAAGGAAACAATCCGTGCGAAGAAAGTGAATGCAGAAGCAGGTCTGAAAGAAGTAACAGACATGTTTATCACTATCTTTGAAGGCATGGAAGACAACCCATACATGCAAGAACGCGCTGCGGATATCCGCGACGTGACAAAACGTGTATTGGCCAACCTCCTTGGTAAAAAATTGCCAAACCCAGCTTCTATCAATGAAGAAGTGATTGTGATTGCGCATGACTTGACTCCTTCAGATACAGCTCAATTGGACAAAAACTTTGTAAAAGCTTTTGTAACCAACATTGGTGGACGTACAAGCCACTCTGCTATCATGGCGCGTACACTTGAAATTGCAGCAGTATTGGGAACAAACAACATCACTGAAATCGTTAAAGACGGTGATATTCTTGCCGTTAACGGTATCACAGGTGAGGTTATTATCAATCCAACTGATGAGCAAGCGGCTGAATTCAAGGCTGCTGGTGAAGCTTATGCGAAACAAAAAGCTGAATGGGCTCTCTTGAAAGATGCTAAAACAGTAACTGCTGATGGCAAACACTTTGAATTGGCTGCCAACATCGGTACTCCAAAAGACGTTGAAGGTGTCAATGACAACGGTGCTGAAGCTGTTGGTCTTTACCGTACAGAGTTCTTGTACATGGATTCTCAAGACTTCCCAACAGAAGACGAGCAATACGAAGCTTACAAGGCTGTACTTGAAGGAATGAACGGTAAACCTGTTGTCGTTCGTACAATGGATATCGGTGGAGATAAGGAACTTCCTTACTTCGATATGCCTCACGAAATGAACCCATTCCTTGGATTCCGTGCCCTTCGTATCTCTATCTCTGAGACTGGAGATGCTATGTTCCGCACACAAATCCGTGCCCTTCTTCGTGCGTCTGTTCACGGTCAATTGCGTATCATGTTCCCAATGGTTGCGCTCTTGAAAGAATTCCGTGCAGCGAAAGCAGTCTTTGACGAAGAAAAAGCAAACCTTCTTGCTGAAGGTGTTGCAGTTGCGGATAATATCCAAGTTGGTATCATGATCGAAATCCCAGCAGCAGCCATGCTTGCAGATCAATTTGCTAAAGAAGTTGACTTCTTCTCAATTGGTACAAACGACTTGATCCAATACACAATGGCAGCAGACCGTATGAACGAACAAGTTTCATACCTTTACCAACCATACAACCCATCAATCCTACGCTTGATCAACAATGTGATCAAAGCAGCTCACGCTGAAGGGAAATGGGCTGGAATGTGTGGTGAGATGGCTGGTGATCAACAAGCTGTTCCACTTCTTGTCGGAATGGGCTTGGATGAGTTCTCTATGTCAGCAACATCTGTACTTCGTACGCGTAGCTTGATGAAGAAATTGGATACAGCTAAGATGGAAGAGTACGCAAACCGTGCCCTTACAGAATGCTCAACAATGGAAGAAGTCCTTGAACTTCAAAAAGAATACGTTAATTTTGATTAATCGAAAAGTCCTTGCAACTCAGTTGCAGGGGCTTTTTTAAAGAATTTTCAAGAAAATCTTTTTTATATAAAGTCCATTCTAGAGAAAGTAGCGGTGAAGAATAAAAAAATACTTAACTGGTTCATAAAATTCTTGACAAGTTGCAAATTTAGGAGTAAACTATTAACCAGTTAATTAATAGAGAGGAGTTTCTGCAATTTAGAAATGAATTGCAAATAGAAATATCAAAAAAGAAAGTGAGTTTCAATGAAAATTAATAAAAAATACCTTGCTGGTTCTGCGGCAGCTTTAATTTTAAGTGTCTGTTCTTACGAGTTGGGACTGTATCAAGCTAGAACAGTCAAAGAAAATAATCGTGTTTCCTATATAGATGGAAAACAGGCGGCACAAAAAACGGAGAATCTGACTCCTGATGAGGTTAGCAAGAAAGAAGGCATCAATGCGGAGCAAATCGTCATCAAGATAACAGACCAGGGCTATGTCACTTCGCATGGCGACCACTATCATTACTATAATGGCAAAGTCCCTTATGACGCTATCATCAGTGAAGAGTTGCTGATGAAGGATCCAAACTACCAGCTCAAGGACGAGGATATTATCAGTGAAATCAAGGGTGGTTATGTTATCAAGGTAGATGGAAAATACTATGTTTACCTTAAGGACGCATCCCATGCGGATAATGTCCGTACGAAAGAAGAAATCAATCGGCAAAAACAAGAGCATAGTCAGCATCGTGAAGGAGGAACTTCAGCAAACGATGGTGCGGTAGCCTTGGCACGTTCACAGGGACGCTATACCACGGATGATGGATATATCTTTAATGCATCCGATATCATTGAAGATACTGGTGATGCTTATATCGTTCCTCATGGCAACCATTACCATTACATTCCTAAGAGTGAGTTATCAGCCAGCGAATTGGCTGCCGCAGAAGCCTTCCTATCTGGTAGAAGTGGCCAATCAAATACGCCTACTTATCGCCGTACCAATAACAACAGTACCAGCAGCGATGTAGATAGATGGACTCCATCCTATAATAATCAAGGCAATAGCTATACGAACACGAACACAGCTAACAACAGTAGCGACGATAACCAAGCAAGTCAGAGTGATGAGGATATTGATAGCCTTCTGAAACAACTTTATGCCTTGCCACTCAGCCAACGACACGTAGAATCTGATGGCCTTGTCTTTGACCCAGCACAGATTACAAGTCGAACAGCTAGAGGAGTTGCTGTGCCTCATGGGAACCATTACCATTTCATCCCTTATTCACAGATGTCTGAATTGGAAGAACGAATCGCTCGTATTATTCCTCTACAGTACAGTTCGAACCATAGGGTGCCGGATTCAAGACCAGAACAACCAAGTCCACAACCGACTCCGGAACCTAGTCCAAGCCCGCAACCTGCACCAAATCCTCAACCATCTCCAAGCAATCCAATTGACGAAAAATTGGTTAAACAGGCGATTCGAAAAGTAGCTGACGGCTATGTCTTTGAGGAGAATGGAACCTCACGTTATATTCCTGCCAAGGAACTTTCAGCAGAAACTGCTGCAGCCATTGATAGTAAGCTAGCCAAGCAAGAAAGTTTAGCTCATAAGCTCGGAGCTAAGAAAACCAATCTCCCATCTGGTGATCGAGGATTTTACAATAAGGCTTATGATTTACTAGCAAGAATTCATCAGGACTTACTTGCTAATAAAGGTCGTAAAGTTGATTTTGACGCTTTGGATAAACTGTTGGAACGTTTAAATGATGAAAGCAGTGATAAAGTTAAGTTGGTCGAAGATGTACTTGCATTTCTCGCACCGATTCGTCATCCAGAACGTTTAGGAAAACCAAATGCGCAAATTGCCTACACTGATGATGAGATTCAGGTAGCCAAGTTGGCAGGCAAGTATACAACAGAAGATGGCTATATCTTTGATCCCCGTGATATCACCAGTGATGAGGGGGATGCCTATGTAACTCCACATATGACCCATAGTCATTGGATTAAGAAAGATAGTTTGTCTGAAGCCGAAAGAGCGGCAGCCCAGGCTTATGCTAAAGAGAAAGGTTTAACACCTCCTTCGACAGGAAATACAGAGACTAAAGGAGCAGAAGCTATCTACAACCGCGTGAAAGCAGCTAAGAAGGTGCCTCTTGATCGTATGCCTTACAATCTCCAACATACCGTGGAAGTTAAAAACGGTAGTTTAATCATTCCTCATTATGATCATTACCATAACATCAAATTTGAGTGGTTTGACGAAGGACTTTATGAGGCACCTAAGGGGTATAGTCTAGAAGATCTCTTTGCGACTGTGAAGTACTATGTCGAACATCCAAACGAACGTCCGCATTCAGATAGTGGTTGGGGAAATGCAAGTGACCATGTTCAAAGAAACCAAAATGGTCAAGCTGATAACAATCATACGGATAAACCATCAGTAGAGAAACCTCGGGCAGACAAACCTGAGGAAGAAAAGCCGCGCGAAGAGAAGCCTCAAAGTGAGAAACCAGAATCTCCAAAACCAACTGAGGAGCCGGAAGAAGAATTACCAGAGGAACCAGAAGAACCTCAGGTCGAGACTGAAAAGGTTGAAGCGAAGTTGAGAGAGGCTGAAGAGCTACTTGCAAAGATCCAAGACCCCATTATCAAGTCCAATGCCAAAGAAACTCTCACTGGCTTAAAAAATAACCTGCTATTTGGTGCTCAGGATAACAATACCATTATGGCTGAAGCTGAAAAGTTGTTGGCTTTATTAAAGGAGAGCAAGTAAAGGTAGAAGCATTTTCTAGATCCTAAAAACAGGATAGGAGAACTAGAAAAGTTAAAATCGAAAATGAGAATAGAATGTAAGTTCTAGTTCTCATTTTTTTCATGAAAATGTGAAAAATATCTTGACATATAGTGTAAATAAAGATAAACTATTTACTAGTTAATTAAATGGTTAAATACTAGTTAAGGAGTAATGATGAAAAAAAGAACAATTCTACTATTAATGGCAAGTCTGTTGATTCTTGTCTTAGGAGCATGTAGCCAAAAAGAAAAACAAGAATCAAAAGGGATGAAGATTGTCACAAGTTTTTACCCAATCTATGCCATGGTCAAAGAGGTATCAGGTGACTTGAATGATGTACGGATGATTCAGTCAAGTAGTGGGATTCACTCCTTTGAACCATCAGCAAATGACATTGCTGCCATTTATGATGCGGATGTCTTTGTCTATCACTCTCATACGCTCGAATCTTGGGCTGGAAGTCTAGATCCTAACTTGAAAAATTCAAAAGTTAAGGTTTTAGAAGCTTCTGAAGGGATGACGTTGGAGCGTGTACCGGGTTTGGAAGATGTAGAAGCTGGTGACGGGATTGATGAAAAAACGCTCTATGACCCTCACACTTGGTTAGATCCTGAAAAAGCAGGCGAAGAGGCGCAGATTATTGCGGATAAACTTTCGGAGATTGACAGTGCTAATAAGGAGACGTATCAAAAGAATGCTAAAAACTTTATCGCTAAAGCCCAAGAATTGACTAAGAAGTACCAGCCTATTTTTGAAAAAGCGAGTCAAAAGACCTTTGTTACACAACACACAGCCTTTTCTTATCTCGCTAAACGCTTTGGTTTGAAACAACTTGGTATAGCAGGGATTTCACCTGAACAAGAGCCAAGTCCGAGACAACTAACAGAAATTCAAGAATTCGTTAAGACTTATAAGGTTAAAACCATCTTTACTGAGAGCAATGCTTCTTCTAAAGTCGCTGAGACTTTGGTCAAATCAACAGGAGTTAGCCTAAAGACCCTCAATCCTTTAGAAGCAGATCCTGAAAATGACAAAACTTACTTAGAAAATCTAGAAGAAAACATGAATGTTCTTGCAGAAGAATTAAAATGAGGAGATGATGAAAATGAAGAAGAAATACCTTGCAGCAGGATCGGCTCTTGTCCTTTCCCTAAGCCTTTGCATCTATGCATTGAACCAACACCAGGTAGAAGGAAACAAAGATAAAAATCGTGTGTCTTATGTCGATGGGAAGCAAGACTCTCAAAAAACAGAGACCCAGACACCAGACCAAGTTAGCAAAAAAGAAGACATTCAGGCTGAACAAATTGTCGTGAAAATCACAGACCAAGGTTATGTGACTTCACATGGTGATCATTTCCATTATTACAATGGTAAAGTTCCTTTTGACGCGATTTTCAGCGAAGAACTGTTGATGAAAGATGCCAATTATCAACTGAAAGATGCTGATATTGTCAATGAAATCAAAGGTGGCTACATTATCAAGGTTGATGGTAAGTATTATGTCTACCTTAAAGATGCGGCTCATGCTGATAATATTCGTACGAAGGACGAAATTGAACGCCAAAAACAAGGTCATACTCACGATGCACCAACTTCTAACAGTGCAGTGACACTTGCGCGATCACAAGGCCGTTATACTACCGACGATGGCTACATCTTTAATCCATCTGATATTATAGAGGATACTGGTGATGCTTATATCGTTCCTCATGGTGGACATTACCACTACATTCCAAAGAGTTCCTTGTCTGCTAGCGAATTAGCTGCTGCTCAAGCTTACCTTTCTGGAACTAGAAAACAACCGACTGTGACGGACTATCGTCCTAGTCCAAACGCAACTGGTCAAACTACCAACCCAAGTCAACAGGCTGAAACACCAAGTAATCAAGCTGAGAGTCTTCAAAGTCTATTGCAGCAACTCTATGCTCTTCCAAGTAGTCAACGTTATGCTGAATCAGATGGCTTGATTTTTGACCCTGCTAAGATTTCAAGTAGAACACCGAGTGGCGTGGCGATTCCTCACGGAAATCACTATCATTTCATCCCATATACAAAACTTTCTGCCTTGGAAGAAAAGATTGCACGTATGATTCCTTTATCTAGCGACAGTGGGAAGCCAACACCTTTGGAAAATCCAAGCAAATCAGCAGAACATCCAGCTCAACCAGATCATCCTCATGACCAAGACGGTGACCATGGAAGTCAGGATACCAACCATGAAGACCATGACCATGATGGAGAGGAGCATGACCACCATCACGGCGAAGAACATGATCATGGTTTTGCAGCTGACCGTGTTATTAGTGAAGATGAGCAAGGGTTTGTAGTTTCTCATGGAGATCACGCTCATTATTTCTTTAAGAAGGACTTGACTGCAGCCCAAATCAAAGCTGCCCAAGATCACTTGAAAGAAAATCATCAGCCGCAGCACGTTCAACCACTTGCAAAGACTGTGGAAAGTTTCTCAAGAGATGCTAGCGATGAAGAAAAAATCAAGTATATCTCACAGACCTACGGGGTTCCGCTCGAAGCGATTCGTATTTCAAACGGCTTCTTTGTCTTTGGAAATCCGGATCAAGCCTATGATCCAACCCATATCCATCCTTATGCTGTTCGAAAAGAACATGTTCGTATTCCTCTCCAAACTGGAAATCCAGAACTGGATTTCCTAAATGAACTTTATACGACTGCCCTACGTGATGGGGTGTCTCCTTATAGTTTGCAAGTAGAGAATGGTAGCTTTGTGATTCCTCACGGTGATCACAATCACTACATTAAGGTTCAGACAAATGGCTATGAAGTAGCTTTGAAAAATAAGATTCCGGCCCTACAATCGACCTATCAACCTGGAGCATTTGATGAACAAACAGTTCTATCTAAGGTGGATCAACTTTTAGCAGATAGCAGAAGTCTCTACAAAGACCAGCCAATCATGCAGAGACGGGTTGAACTTGCTTTGGGGCAGTTCACCGAAAATATGAAAAAATTGGCAACAAACTCAACTGCTGGATACCTAGCAGCATTGGATCTCTTTAATAAACAGTATATCCATGTGGACCAAAATGTGGCACCGGTTGAAACTTCACCTTTAGATAAGAAGTACCAAGCTCTAGTAGATAAGATCAATACATTGGATACAGATACTTATGGCTTGCCTAAGAAAGATCTTTTGGTACATTTGCAGGAAGCAAAACTAGCACAGGATGAGACAGAGTTGGCTGTCATTGAAGCGAAACTGCAGGCCTTGCAAGATTTCCGAGATCGGACAGGGGTTACAACAGTAGAGTACATCAAGTACTTCTACGAACATGTGTCTGATGGTCGTTTGAGAGAAGAACTTCGGAACCGTGTTGCCAAGTTGACATGGGAACTTTACCAGTCACAATCTTTCCTCAAAGCAACCGACTTGAACAAGTTATTCCCAACTATTTACCAAACTAAGTTAGAAGTAGAAGAAGCTCTCAAAGAAGAACCCGTTTCTACAAAAGTTGGTAAGACTATTCTAGATACGGAAAAAGTAGATAGTCAAACTGCTAAGACCGCCATCTATGAATTCCTAAAAGAACTCTACGGTGATTTTATGCCAGAAGAGCGGGTTAGTCATGTTAAGAAGGAAGAAGTGGATGCTCTCCTAACTAAAGCTGCCCAACTCCTAGCACGTGTCAAAGAAGATGGTGTCAAACAATCCCTAGCTGAAGAAGCAGCTAATATCAAAGCGGCTACTGAAAAGGAAAATGCAGACCTTGACGAAGCTAAAACACAACTTGAGGATCTTTTAAATCGTATTGCAGCGACTATCCAACGAGAGAAAAAAGAAGCAGAACAAGATCCACAAACAGTGATTATCTACCAAAAACTCTATAATATCTTGCTCTCTCTTCACAAGTACTTAGAGGATAACAAAGGATCTGATGCTGACTTTGAACGTGTCGATGCCCTTTTTGATCAACTCGCAGCTAAAAGTAGTGATAAAGAAGGTCTCCTCACTCTAGCTAAAGAAATCATTAGCTTGAACCAAGAACTTCGTTCAAAAGCAAGTGAAACTGACAGTCAATCTAAGTCTGAGAAAGGCAGTGAAACAACTGCTTCTCAATCAAGCGAAAAGCAAGAGAAAAGTGAGACTGAGCCAAGTGCTCAACCAAACGAATAAAAAGAAAGACGAAGTAGCTGAGCTACCTCGTCTTTTTTAGTCTTTATAAGCTACAATACCAATGATGGTATCCACCGCACGCTCCATGGTCTGAAGACTGACGTATTCAAAACGTCCATGCATGTTTTCACCACCAGCAAAGATATTAGGAGTTGGGATCCCCATAAAGGAAATCTTAGACCCATCTGTTCCACCACGAATCGGTTCGATAATTGGCGCGATCCCTAAATCTTCCATAACAGCTTTAGCAATGGTAACGGGTGTCATGTCTTTCTCGATGACTTCTTTCATATTGTAGTACTGGTCTGTCAGAGTCAAGCTAACGCGATCATTCCCAAGCTCTTGATTCATCTTGTCAGCGATGGCTTGCATAGCTGCTTTACGAGCTTCAAAGGCATCTTTTTCAAAGTCACGGATGATGTAGCTTGCACGCGCCTCCTCGACACTACCTGTCACATCCATAAGATGATAGAAACCTTGATAACCATCTGTCAATTCAGGTCGGTCATTCTCTGGAAGTTGATTATGAAAATCAATCGCTAGCTGAAGGGCATTGACCATCTGTCCTTTAGCAGTACCAGGGTGAACATTGCGCCCTTGGAAATGAAGCTCAGCAGCAGCTGCTGAGAAAGTTTCATACTGAAGCTCACCTAGCGGACCACCATCAACAGTATAGGCAAAGTCAACGTTAAAGTCTTCAGCATCAAATTTGTTAGCTCCAACACCGATTTCTTCATCTGGTCCAAAACCAACTCGAATTTCACAGTGTTTGATTTCGGGATGAGCAGTCAGATATTCAATAGCAGTCATAATTTCAGCAATCCCTGACTTGTCATCAGCACCCAGCAAGGTCGTGCCATCAGTTGTGATAAGCGTTTGGCCTGGATATTTCTCAAGGCTCTTGAAATCAGCAGGATCGAGTTTAAATCCAGAATCACCCAAGTCGATAACTCCACCATCGTAATTTTCAATGACTTGCGGATTAACTCCCTCAGCATTAAAATCAGCAGTATCCATGTGGGAGATGAAGCCAATCTTGCGTGTAAGGCTGGGATCATTAGCTGGTAAGGTACCAATAGCAAAACCATTTGGAAGGTAGTAGACGTTTTGCAGACCGACACGTTTCATTTCAGGAATAAGAACATTGGTCGCAAAATCTACCTGGCTTTGCGTACTTGGAGTAGTAGTAGAGTGTTCATCAGAACGCGTATTGACCTTAACGTAGGTCAAGAAACGATCTAAAAGGTTCGGATAAGTCATAAAAACTCCTTTAACAATCATAAAATAGAATGCAAACTTCGGAAAAAACCTTATTCTGAAAATTTCATGAATTTTGAAAAAATATAATAATTCAAATTCAATAGACTTTCAAATGAAATTTTGGATATTCTAGAATAAAATATATGCATTGATATTTTATGAGATTTTTTTATTCTTTTTTCATTTTACCATAGAATAGTTTGAAAGACAAAGAAGAATCATACTCTTTTATTAATTAACATAATATAAAATTAATCATATTAATTGACACTGCGTGAACTTTATTGTACAATTATCTTGTAAATGTCCTAGATTGATATAGTAACAATATTAGTACATTCTAGTTAAGGAGAATAAAATGAACATTCGCTTCGATTTTAAGAAAGTTCAAATTATTGCACGCCGTTTAGTTACACTGTTAGCTATTCTCTTTTTGTGTGCTCCGATAAGTCTGTTAAATGCTGATTCTACTACAGAACCTCAGACAACCCTTCATAAAACAATTACTCCGATATCAGGACAGGATGACAAGTATGAGTTGTCATTGGATATCACGTCCAAACTGGGAACGGAGACCCAAACGGATCCCTTGGATGTTGTTTTAGTAGCAGACCTCTCAGGAAGTATGCAGAATCAGGATGTCCAATCTTTTGATGGACGGACGATCAGTCGGATTGACGCATTGAAAAATACTCTAAAAGGAACAAATGGTCGTAAGGGCTTAATTGATACCATTCTATCCAATTCTAATAACCGTTTATCTATGGTAGGATTTGGTGGGAAAATTGACAATAAAAAGAATGATCAGTATTGGGATGGAAATAAATGGAGACTTTTTAGACCATACTGGCCCTATGAACGGATGACAAAATACTATGATGGCGTTTCACCATGGGATGATGCTAACACGATTTTAGGATGGAGTAACAATGCTCGTGCTGCTAAAACAGCGGTATACAACATGAGTATTGCAGGAGGTAATTCCATTGGTACTGAGTCAGGTATTGGTACCGGGACCAATATTGGGGCTGGATTAACCTTGGCCAACCAGTTAATGGGAAGTGCAAGATCTAATGCTAAGAAAGTCGTTATTTTGCTTTCAGATGGCTTTGCGAATATGGTCTACGATGCCAATGGTTACACTATATATAACTACAATAACGAAGATCCTAATATCGAAACAGCTCCCCAGTGGTTTTGGGATAGATTAAATAATAATCTAAATAGTCTATCATATAGCTTGGCTCCAACACTTGATGGTTTCTATTCGATTAAATTTCGTTATTCAAACAATGTCGACAGTATTACCAGTCTGCAATATTATATGAGGCAACATAATGCCTCCATTCCAAATGAAATATTCTCTGCAAATGATGAAGACCAGTTACAAGACAGTTTCAAAGATATTACTGATAAGATTCTGCCACTGGGAATCCACCACGTGACCATCAAGGATGTTCTTTCTAAGTATGTCCAGCTATTACCAAACGGATCGTCAGAGTTTCGTGTCGTTAAAGAGAAAGATGGTAGCAGTGAAACATTAAGCAACGAGCAAGTAACTTTTGAAACCAAGACAAGTTCAGAAGGTTTAGTGGAGGTTACAGCTAATTTTTCTCCTAATTATTCCTTGGAAGATGGCGCTAGATATGTACTAAAATTTAAAGTTACATCTAGTCAAGATGCTTTGGATGCCATTGCTGGTGATAAAAAACTAGAGGCTGGTGATGCTGAAGGTTCTGATGTCAATAAACTCTACTCCAATAAAGGTGCCAGTGTCACCTATTCCTATGGAATAGGCACCTCTCAAACCAAGACCAAAGAATACTCTGACAACCCAACCTTTAAGCCTTCAGATCCATTAACGGTACCAGTGGAAGTTGAATGGCAAGGTGTGACGGGTGCGAGAACTGTTATTACAGCTGATCAACCGAGTAATGTTGAACTGAAACTGGTTCAAAAGAACAAGAACGGAGGTCCTGATAATCAAGACTATCGAAAGACTAATGTAAATGTTAGAACAAATATCTTTAATGAAACGAGGAACTTTGAAAAAGTTGCCAAAGGATATCAATACGATTTAATTGCACCGGACGTCCCAGCCTTTACCAAAGAAATAAAAAATGTTGGTACAGAAACTAAACCATCCTTCAAGGTAATCTATAAACAATTGCCAAGTCTGACGATTAAGAAAGTGTTGGAAGCTGAAAGTAACTTGAACAAAGAGTTTAGGATTAAGGTAAAACTAACCTCTCCTGATTCTACACCATTGAATGGAACTTTTGGCGATATAACTGTTGTGAATGGAGAAGCGGAGATCCGTGTCGAAAAACGAAAACGTTGGAAAGGTATTCTAAGCTATCTTCCTCGAGGAACCCATTACAAGGTTGAAGAAGAAGCGGCATCAACGAACGGTTACCACGTTACATATGAGAATCAAGAGGGCGATCTGAATAAAGACGAAACCAGTATTGTCACGAATCACAAGCTTCCAAGTTTATCAGTTACAAAAAAGGTTACGGGTGTATTTGCCAACCTATTAAAATCCTTCAAGATTACCATTAACATTAGGGATGCTCAGAATAGTCCACTGAATGGAACCTATACTGCAACGGTAAATAATAAAAGAACCCCTCTGCAATTTACGAATGGTCGAGTGTCTATTGATCTAAACAAAGATCAAACCATAAAAATTGATGGACTTCCACTCAATAGTCACTATACCGTAGAAGAGGAATCAAACTCTTCTAGTGGATATCAGGTATCTTATGAAAATCAAGAAGGCAAGCTGGATGGAGACAAGTCCGCGACAGTCACGAATAATAAGAATAGCGTGCCTGAAACCGGAGTTGACTTCCTCAGCAGTACACTCATGTTAGGAATAATCCTTCCTCTAGGGGGAATCTTCTTTACAATCCTACTCGGATATCTAGTGGTACATAGGAGAAAATAATGCTACTTAAAAAGAAACATAAGAAAACAGTAACACAAGTCAATCGGGATAAGTCTCCGCCGAGTGTATGGGGAGATATCCTCTACTTAGTCAGTAAGCTTCTGATGGTTGGGTTTGTACTGGCCACCCTTTACTTTTTTGTCTTTGGACTATTGAGATACAATGACGATGGCATGAAGCCAGCCTTAAAAGATGGCGACTTGGTTGTCTACTATAGGTTGGATAAACGTTATTCGATTGGTGATCTGCTCGTCTATAGTTATAAGGGTAAGGAAAGAGTGGCGCGTGTCATAGCAACCGAAGGAAGTACGATCGATATAAACGAAAATGGTCTCATCATCAACGGTTCTCCTCAACAAGAGCAGGATATCTACAAAGAAACGCTGCTCTATAAGGAAGGGGCTACCTTCCCAATGAAAGTCCCAGCAGGACAACTCTTTGTCCTCGGGGACAATCGAACAACGGCTGTAGATAGTCGTGCTTTTGGAACCATTCCTATACAGGATACCCATGGCAAGGTGGTAACAGTCCTAAGGCGACGGGGCTTTTGATGACAGTTTATGAAAAAAGAAATTTAAAAATAAAAGGAATAATCATGAAAAAAACATTTTTGAAAAAATTAGTTACTGCAAGTATTGCAGCTGTAACCGCCTTGTCGGTCTTTAGAGGAGTGCCAACATTTGCGGATGATAATGATGTGGCAACTGCCAAAGCAAATGGTGAAACAAGTGCAAAAGTAGCTATTAATAAGGTGTTGAATATTGCGGAAGGAATTACAACACCTGAAGCAACTTTTACATTTACTTTCACCCCAAAAACTGGTACATCATCAAATGGTGCACCTTATGAAACGATTTCTGATTCAAATGGAAAAATAGCTGCAAAGAATGTAGTTTATTCTAAAAGTGATCTTTTGCAACCAAATCAAACTAGTATTAAGAAAGATACTGGAAATATTTTCGAAAGCGTAACCTACACACACGCCGGAGAATATGTTTATACTGTAGCAGAAACTCAAAATGTTGGTTGGGCACAAATTCTGAAAAATAGCGTACCAATTGATTCTATGACATATGATAATCGTAGCTATGAAATGCACGTTATTGTAAAAAATAAGCAAAGCTCAGGTGTTTATATTTCATCTGTATATTTCAAACTAGTGTCTACAAGTTCTACTGCTAAAGTAAAACCATCTGAGAAGGGCGAACTTTATAAATATGATTTATTTGTAAATACTTACAGGAAAAATGCGGGTAAAATCACAAATCCAAATGAACCAACACCAAATAAACCAAAACCAGAAAATTTCAATCCAGGAGCAAAATCTTTAGTAATCAAAAAATTGGTAGAAGGTGATTCGGCTGATAAAACAAAAGACTTTACCTTTAAGTTAACTTTTACAAAAGCTTCAACAGATGATCAAGGTACATTTGTCGGACAAGTTGGTTCCACATCTTATACATTTGAGAATGGGAAAGAAAAAACAATTACCCTTCACCATGATCAATCTTTGGTATTTGACAATCTACCTGCAGGTACTCGCTATAAACTAGTTGAATCAGGATCTCAAGGTTATAAAGCAACAGCCTCATATAATGAAAATGGAGTTATAAGGAATCAAACGGGTACAGCTTCAGCTGATTTTACTCAAACTAGTATTTTAGTCGGTGAAAAGACAAATGATAATACCATTACAAATAGCTTGCCAAATGTTACCCCTACTGGTCTCTTGATTGACAACCTTCCTTTCATCTTGATGATTGGTCTTGGTTTGGCTGGATTTGTTGTTTTGTCTAAAAAACGCAGACAAGCTTAAGCAAGTGGTTTGACCGATGAAAATCAAGCGTGAGAAACCAAAAAGGAGTTTGTCTAGGCGTCTGGTCCTTGCTGTAGATGCATTGATGAATCATATCTTGCTCCTCTTGACAGCCTTAGTCTTTCTCTTTGGTTTCTACGCCCTTTGGGATGCCAATCAGGTTTATTCTCAGGCTTCATCAAGTGAGTATGAGGCCTATAGACCAGTGAGTACCACTGAGAAGGATGAGCTTGCTAGTTTTTCTGGCTTTCACAAGCTACAGCAAGTCAATCCAGAGGTTATCGGTTGGATCAATGTCTATGGCACCAATATCGACTATCCCTTAGTCCAAGCCAAAGACAATGAAAAATACCTGAACAAGGATTCCAAGGGAGAATTTGCAGCTACAGGAGCTATTTTCCTTGAGGCTCGAAATGAATCCAAGTTCGAAGACTTTAATACCATCATCTACGGGCACCATGTAGAAAATGGGGTTATGTTTGGAGATGTAGCAAAGTTTTCTGATAAGGAATTCTTTGACCAGCATCGCTACGGTAGTATTTACTATAATGGCGTTGAAAAAGGTCTTGAGATCTTTGAAATGCTCGAGGTAGACGCCTATGACTTTAACATCTATGATCCAGGTATTAATGGAGATGATCGGCGCCAAGAATATATCGATCACTTACTCTCGGTTGCCATCCACAAGCGAGATATCACACTGGGGCCAAATGACCATATCATCCTTCTCAGTACCTGTTTCCTAGACGTAACAAATGGAAGACATATCGTAGTTGCCAAGATTACGGATACAGTTCCAAAGAACACCTTCCATACGAAAAAATCAAAACCATTCCCTTACAGTGTCTTTGATGATTCGTCACTTGGACGATTTCTCTCATCGATTCCTTTGTGGATATGGTACATCATCTTATTTATCTTGCTCTTGCTATTGATCTTCTTGCTCATCATCCTCTACTTGATCTTGCGTCGTAGAAGAGAAGCAAAGGAAGAAGGAGCAGATACCATTACTGACTAAACTACCAATAAAAGAGAAAGGGACAGCCTCTCTTGCTCTTTTATTTTCAAGGCTAGAAAGGAGAAAGAAGGAAATATGAAAACAAATACGAGTCGCAAAGTTATAAAGGTCATTCTATCCCTCTTTCTAGCTTTTTTCTGTCTTTTTACAGCTGATAGAGTCCTTGCAAGTGACTATGATCATTATAATCCCATTGAAAAGGATGCCAGCAGTACGGGCTTTGAAACCTTGCAGCATCTCAACAAGGATGTTTGTGGTTGGATTAGCCTTGATGGGACCAAGGTAGACTATCCCCTCTTGCAGAGTCAGGACAATGTCAAATACCTTGACCGCAATGCTTTTGGTGATTATACTGTGTCAGGTTCTATATTCCTAGACTATCGTTTTAACCCCAACTTTACCGACTTTAACACCATCATTTATGGTCACTCCATGGCTTCTGGTGCTATGTTTGGGGAGATTCAAAAATTTGCGGATCAAGATTTTTTTGAAAAGCATCGCTATGGTTCTATCTACTACAATGGTCGTGAACGTGGTCTGGAGATATTTGGGATTTTAGAAGTGGATGCCTATGACACGGAGATTTACCGGACTTTGAGTTCCAACGATGAGGAACACCAGGCTTACTATCAATATCTGCTAAGTAAATCCAAGTACAAGCGAGATGTTTCCTTGACCTCAACGGACAAGATTGTTTTATTAAGCACCTGTTTCCTTACTATTACCAACGGACGGCATATCCTCTTAGCTAAAATAACGGATGCACCAGTAAAAGCAGCCCAGGATAAAAGTGGAGAAGCAGTAGGGACGCGCTATTTTGACCAAGGGCTACCAACGCATTGGATTTATATCCTAGCCTTTCTACTCCTTATTATCGTCCTCTTACTTCTTATCCTCATCATCCTAATCATGAGACGAGATAAAAAGACTAAAGACAAAAAGAAATAGTAGACGTCGGAAGCGTTTACTATTTTTTTCTTTCATGATAGAATAGATAGTGAAAATAATAACATAAGGATAATAACATGAAAAAAGCAATATTGATGATGACCTTTGGATCTCCAGAGGAGATTAGTTTTGAAGGAGTAGCAGAATTTTTTACAAACATTCGTCGTGGTGTTAGACCCCAAGACCACGAGATTCAGACCCTCTATGACAACTACGTCCTTATCGGTGGGACACCTTTGCAGCGGATTACAAGGGAAGAAGTTGCTTTAGTAAGAGAACGTATAGGGGAGGAGTACGGTATCTACTTTGCCAATAAGTTTTCTCGCCCCTTTATTCCAGACGTGATCAAGCAGATGGAAGCTGATGGTGTTGAAGAATGTATCTGCTTGATTTTGGAACCTCATTATTCCTTTTACTCGGTGATGGGGTATGAAAAGTTTTTGGAAAGTCAGCAGATCCGATTTTTAGTAATTAAGGACTGGTATCAACAACAGCCTTTGCTGGGCTTCTGGACAGATGAGATTGAAAAAATTTTACGAAACCATGTGGGAGAAGAGCCTTTCAAGGTAATCTTTTCAGCTCACAGTGTTCCCATTTTTGCCTTGGACTATGGAGATCCATATATCGATCAGATTTTTGATAATAGCAAGCTAATCGCTGAACAACTCGGCCTAACAGCCGACCAGTATACCAATACTTGGCAGAGCGAAAGCGATATTGGAATCCCTTGGATTAAGCCAGATGTCTTAGAATATTTACGAGAACAAAAGCAACATCCAGAGCATTATATTTTTGTCCCGATTAGTTTTATCAGTGAGCACATTGAAGTCTTGTTTGACAACGATGTAGAATGTTATGAGTTGTGTCAAGAATTAGGTGTCACCTATCATCGCCCACCTATGCCCAATACAGATAGCCGTTTAATTGACGCTTTAGTTGCTACTGTACGAGCCAATGAAGACAAAGAATTTAAAGCTTTTCTCCCAGAAGAAGAAACCTTCGATGAGTTAGCGCCTTCGGCAACTACAAAGGACATCATGGAGGAGACAGACGACCTTCAGATGCCAGAATTTGTCAAAAAACTCATTGAGAAAAAAGGCCGTGAAAATGTGAAGATGCCTTACTTGATTAAGAAAATGCTCGAAAAGGCTGGGAAGTTACCAAAAGAGTAAAGAAAAAAGGATTTAGCTTTAAGCTAAATCCTTTATCTGTTTTATTTTTTCTCAAGAAGAGCTTTGATTTCTTGAAGAACTTCAAGTTCAGTTGGAGCAGCAGGTGCTTCCTCAACCACTTCCTCTTTCTTACGAAGGTTTTGCGCTTTTTCCATAGCTTTAATAACGAAGAAAAGCACAGTACCTACAACGAGAAAGTTGATAATAGCACTCAAGAATTTACCATATGTAACACCATTCCATGCAAGCTCAGCGATGTTTTGTACTTTCGCAGCTTCCAAAGCTGGGTTCAATAGAAGTGGAGTGATGATATCGTTAACAAATGAAGTAACGATAGCACCAAATGCAGAGGCAATGATCACACCGACAGCAAGGTCAACGACATTACCACGAAGCAAAAATTCTTTAAGATCCTTTAACATTTTCATAAATTCCTTTCCTAATTTTCTAATTTATTATATCCTAAATTGTGACAAAAAGCAACTTGAACGCTCAAAGTGGTCAGTTGTTCGCTTTAAAAATATAGATTTTACTGAAAATATAGTTTAAAATGATGATCAAGATTTGTGCTAGGATAGTTTCAATCGTATTAACTCTATCTATATTAAATTCGACAAACTGGCCAATAATGTCAGGAAAGGTTGTAACAAAGATATAAGTTAAAAGAACGTCAAGACCAAGAGTAGAGAGACGAGCTAAGAAAAATTTAGCCAGGCGGGTTGGCCAATTCCTTCTCTCTTGTTTAAAGACGATTGTATCATTTGTGAGAAAGGCAAAGAGAATCCCGATAATATTAGCGAGGGCAGTTGCGAGGATTTCCTGGTGGCTGATATGGTAAATAACCAAACGTGATACAATAGAAACCAGAGTAGTAGCACTACCAAAAAATAGGTAGGAGAGAATCTCGTTATCAAAGAAAGCTTTTATTAGTCTTTTCATGATTTTAGTATAGCATAAAGCGGGCTAATGTGCTATACTAGTAAGGTTGATAACCTCAACCCTTGGTGCTTAGCTTCTTTCACCAAGCATATTTTACGCGGGAAACCGCCAAAGGAGAAAACATGAAAAATTTAACTGTTCGTGACATGGCAGATATTGCTATTGTTGCTGCTATTTATGTGGTTTTGACTATTACACCACCAATCAATGTTCTTAGTTTTGGGGCGTATCAGTTCCGTATTTCAGAAATGTTGAATTTCTTGGCATTTTACAACCCTAAATACATCATTGGTGTGACGATTGGTTGCATGATTGCTAACTTATTTAGTACTTTTGGTATGATTGATGTCTTTGTCGGCGGGGGATCTACTCTAGTTTTCCTTAGTCTAGGTGTTTGGCTTTTTAGCAAGTATAAGAAAGACTATTTGTTCAATGGTTTGATTCGAAAAGACCATTTCTTCTTTTCAATCCTCTTCTCCATTTCAATGATTACCATTGCAGCTGAACTTCATATCTTGACAGAAGCTCCCTTCTTTTTCACATGGTTCTCTACTGGAATTGGTGAGTTTGCATCACTTATCGTGGGAGCGATTTTGATTGGTAAACTGGGACAGCGAATCGATCTAACAAAATAAGAAGTTTATAAGCTAGATTCTTGCTAAATCTAGCTTTTTTCATTCCATAAAATTAAAAGAGAGCGCTTGACAAGAACATAGAACTATAGTATACTTTTTAGGTAAGCTGATTTAGCTCAGTTGGCAGAGCGCATCCATGGTAAGGATGAGGTCGCCGGTTCAATCCCGGCAATTAGCATGATAGAAACGAAATAACCTTGGGAAACCAAGGTTATTCTTGTACACTTGTATAAATGAAGTTAAAGCGTTTTGGCTGTTGACAAAAGTGACTCTATCTAGTAGAATAGTAGATGCGATGAGTCGATAGGTAGTCTTCGGACTACTATTGAGCATAAGGAGGTCATAACGCAGGAGCGGACCTTGATGAGTTGTGTGAACCTGCTCATCACATGAAGATGCCTCTTAGTCCCTGGTCAATGACTAGGGATTTTTAGTTTTCAGAAAATATAGTCTAAAAATGCTTTTCAATTTCTGGAAAAAGTAGTATAATACATCTATTATAGAAATTTTTAGAAAATTCCGAAAGAGGTTATTTATGGGATATACAGTTGCTGTAGTCGGCGCGACAGGTGCTGTCGGAGCTCAGATGATAAAAATGTTGGAAGAATCAACACTTCCAATCGATAAAATTCGTTACCTTGCTTCTGCACGTTCAGCAGGCAAAACTTTGAAATTTAAAGACCAAGATATTACGATTGAAGAAACAACTGAGACAGCCTTTGAGGGTGTTGATATTGCACTCTTCTCAGCAGGTGGTTCGACATCAGCTAAGTATGCACCATACGCAGTTCAAGCTGGGGCAGTAGTAGTAGATAACACATCTTATTTCCGTCAAAATCCAGATGTTCCTTTGGTTGTTCCAGAGGTCAATGCTCATGCACTTGATGCCCACAACGGAATCATTGCCTGCCCTAACTGTTCAACAATCCAAATGATGGTGGCTCTTGAGCCTGTTCGTCAAACATGGGGCTTGGATCGTATCATCGTTTCAACTTACCAAGCAGTCTCTGGTGCAGGTATGGGAGCTATTCTTGAAACACAACGTGAACTTCGTGAAGTCTTGAATGATGGTGTGAATCCACGTGATTTGCATGCGGAAATCTTGCCTTCAGGTGGTGACAAGAAACACTATCCTATCGCCTTTAACGCTCTTCCGCAAATCGATGTCTTCACAGACAATGATTACACTTACGAAGAGATGAAGATGACCAAGGAAACGAAGAAAATCATGGAAGATGACAGCATCGCAGTGTCTGCAACATGTGTTCGTATTCCAGTCTTATCAGCTCACTCTGAGTCAGTTTATATCGAAACAAAAGAAGTGGCCCCAATCGAAGAAGTGAAAGCAGCTATCGCAGCCTTCCCAGGTGCAGTTCTTGAAGATGATGTAGCTCATCAAATCTATCCACAAGCCATCAATGCAGTTGGTTCACGTGATACCTTTGTTGGTCGTATCCGTAAAGACTTGGATGCAGAAAAAGGAATCCACATGTGGGTTGTTTCAGATAACCTTCTCAAAGGTGCTGCCTGGAACTCAGTTCAGATTGCAGAAACGCTTCATGAACGTGGATTGGTTCGTCCAACAGCTGAGTTGAAATTTGAATTAAAATAGTCATATCGTTTAGGAGTTCAGATGAACTCCTTCTTTGAAATAGAGAGGTGTTTCTCATGTCTTATCAAGATTTAAAAGAGTGTAAAATCATCACGGCCTTTATTACCCCTTTCCATGAGGATGGCTCCATCAACTTTGATGCCATTCCAGCCTTGATTGAGCATTTATTGGCCCATCACACAGACGGCATTCTTCTAGCTGGAACGACTGCTGAGAGTCCGACCTTGACCCACGATGAGGAGTTGGAACTCTTTGCGGCTGTACAAAAGATTGTTAATGGACGTGTTCCTTTGATTGCGGGTGTAGGTACCAATGATACACGTGACTCGATCGAGTTTGTCAAAGAAGTAGCAGACTTTGGTGGCTTCGCTGCTGGACTTGCGATCGTACCATACTACAACAAACCTTCTCAAGAAGGCATGTATCAGCACTTTAAAGCTATTGCAGATGCATCAGATTTACCTATTATCATTTATAACATTCCAGGGCGTGTAGTTGTTGAATTAACTCCAGAAACCATGCTTCGCTTGGCTGACCACCCAAATATCATCGGTGTTAAAGAATGTACCAGCTTGGCTAATATGGCTTACTTGATTGAGCACAAGCCAGAAGAGTTCTTGATTTATACAGGTGAAGATGGAGATGCCTTCCATGCCATGAACCTTGGTGCGGATGGGGTTATTTCTGTTGCCTCCCATACAAATGGAGATGAGATGCACGAGATGTTTACTGCCATTGCAGAAAGCGATATGAAGAAAGCTGCAGCTATTCAGCGTAAATTCATTCCTAAAGTCAATGCCCTCTTCTCTTATCCAAGTCCTGCTCCAGTTAAGGCGGTCCTTAACTATATGGGATTCGAAGCTGGACCAACTCGATTACCTCTAGTTCCAGCACCAGAAGAAGATGCTAAACGCATTATCAAAGTTGTCGTAGATGGCGACTACGAAGCAACTAAGGCAACTGTAACAGGTGTCCTTAGACCAGATTACTAATAAAGACAATAAAATCCATGACCGCAAGAAGGATCATGGATTTTTCTTATTTTCCTAAACAGAATTGGCTAAAGAGTTGGGTGATGAGTTCATCAGGTGCGGCATCTCCAGTGATTTCTCCGAGAATTTCCCAAGTACGGGTCAAGTCAACTTGAAGCAAATCAACTGGCATCCCCAGTTCCAGCCCTTCATTAACAGCTTGTAAGCTTTCAACGGCCTTTTCAATCAAGGAAATATGACGGGCATTAGATAGGTAAGTAGCATCTTGCTCGACCAAACCAGCATTTTCAAAGAAGAGATTGTTGATGCGCTCTTCAATCTTATCGATGTTTTGGTTTTTAAGAACTGAAATACGGATGACATCTTCAGGTAGTTCCGAAGTTTCAATCGCTTCAGGCAGATCAGTTTTGTTAAGCAGAATAATGCGGTTGGTATCTTGGCTGATTTCTAATAGTTGGCGATCTTGGGAGGTCAGTGGCTCACTGGCATTTAATACTAGTAGTACCAAGTCAGCTTCCTTGAGGGCTTTTCTCGAACGCTCAACACCGATCTGCTCCACGATATCATCTGTTTCTCGAATACCAGCTGTATCAATCAATTTGAGAGGAACACCATTGATGTTGACGTATTCTTCGATAACATCTCGTGTCGTACCAGCGATGTCTGTAACGATGGCCTTGTCCTCACGCAAGAGGTTGTTGAGGAGGCTCGATTTCCCAACGTTGGGACGTCCGATGATAGCAGTTGAAATTCCCTCACGAAGGATTTTACCACGACGAGCTGTTCTAAGGAGATTGGTTAGCAATTGCTCAAACTCCATAGTTTTCTCACGGACGACTGCAGTAGTAGCTTCCTCAACATCGTCATACTCAGGATAGTCGATATTGACCTCAACTTGGGCAAGTGTATTGAGGATTTCTTGGCGAGTATTATTAATGAGGTCAGAAAGAGAACCGTCCAATTGTTTGACTGCAATATTCATGGCCTTGTCTGTCTTGGCGCGGATGATGTCCATCACCGCTTCAGCCTGTGTCAAATCTACACGACCGTTTAGAAAGGCGCGCTTGGTAAATTCACCAGGTTCAGCCAATCGAGCTCCTTCACGGATAGCTAACTGGAGAATCTCATTGGTTACCGCAATCCCACCGTGAGTGTTAATCTCGATAATATCCTCACGAGTGAAGGTCTTTGGAGACTTCATAGCTCCAACCATAACCTCGTCCATGACCTTACCAGTTTGAGGGTCAGCGATATGTCCGTAGTTGAGAGTATGGCTTGCAACCTTGCTCAAGTCTTTTCCTTTAAAAATCTTTTGGGCAATAGCAAAACTATCTGTTCCGCTCAGGCGGACAATACCAATGGCTCCTTCACCTAGTGGAGTAGAGATAGCAGCGATGGTATCAAATTCACGTGTAATCATACTAATTCCTTTTGTATTTCTTTTCTTTGGATATGTATCCAAGCATCTCTTCAAATTGTAACAAAATTAGACTATTTCTTCAATGGATGCTACTTGGAGATTGAAAAAGCCTAAGCAATTCTGCTTAAGCTGGTTTATTTGGTGCGCATTTCTCCTTGAGGAAAGTAGGTTCCTTCTGGCATGTCGTTGATGATGACATGAACGGCTGATTGAGGGGCTCCAGTGTTACGGACAACAGCTTCCGTTACTTCCTTAGCAAGAGCTTTCTTTTGCTCGAGCGTGCGACCTTCAAATAAATCGATGCGTACAAATGGCATAATAGCTTCCTCCGCTAGTTTTTGATTTCTTCTATTTTACCACATTTTGCCGTTTAAAGCTTCAGAAAATTATGATATACTAGAATGTAGCAAAAATTTAGAAATGGACGTGAAATAGAAGCATGGCACAGTTGTATTATCGTTATGGGACCATGAACTCTGGTAAGACGATTGAGATTCTCAAGGTGGCCTATAACTACGAGGAGCAAGGAAAGGGAGTTGTGATTATGACTTCGGCTCTGGATACACGTGACGGTGTTGGCTATGTATCTAGTCGGATTGGCATGAAACGCCCAGCCATTGCGATTGAGGAAACGACGGATATCTTCGGCTATATCCGAAACTTACCTGAAAAACCTTACTGTGTGTTGGTTGATGAGGCCCAGTTTCTCAAGCGTCACCATGTTTACGACCTAGCTCGTGTTGTTGATGAGTTAGACATACCTGTCATGGCTTTTGGTTTGAAGAATGACTTTCGTAATGAATTGTTCGAAGGTTCCAAATACCTCTTGCTCTTAGCAGACAAGATTGACGAAATCAAGACCATTTGTCAGTACTGTAAGAAAAAGGCGACTATGGTATTGCGTACGCAGGATGGTGTGCCAGTCTATGATGGTGAACAAATTCAAATAGGTGGCAATGAAACCTATATCTCAGTCTGCCGAAAACATTATTTTGCCCCTGAAATCAATAAGGAGAATGAAGAAAAATGAACATCTATGATCAACTACAAGCTGTAGAAGACCGTTATGAAGAATTAGGAGAATTGCTGAGTGACCCTGATGTCGTTTCAGACACCAAACGTTTCATGGAGCTTTCAAAAGAAGAAGCTTCAACTCGTGACACAGTAACAGCCTACCGTGAGTACAAACAAGTCCTTCAAAACATCGTTGACGCTGAAGAGATGATTAAGGAATCAGGTGGAGATGCGGACTTGGAGGAAATGGCCAAGCAAGAACTCAAAGATGCCAAGGCTGAAAAAGAAGAATACGAAGAAAAACTCAAAATCTTGCTCCTTCCAAAGGATCCAAACGATGATAAGAACATCATCCTTGAAATCCGTGGAGCTGCTGGTGGAGACGAAGCAGCGCTCTTCGCTGGAGATTTGCTAACTATGTACCAAAAGTATGCGGAAGCCCAAGGCTGGCGCTTTGAAGTCATGGAAGCTTCTATGAACGGTGTGGGTGGTTTCAAGGAGGTGGTTGCCATGGTTTCGGGTCAATCTGTATACTCTAAACTCAAGTACGAATCAGGTGCCCACCGTGTTCAACGTGTCCCTGTGACAGAAAGCCAAGGCCGTGTTCATACCTCAACTGCCACAGTCCTTGTCATGCCTGAAGTGGAAGAAGTAGAATACGATATTGATCCAAAAGACCTTCGTGTTGACATTTACCACGCATCTGGTGCTGGTGGACAGAACGTCAATAAGGTTGCAACTGCCGTGCGTATCGTTCACTTGCCAACCAATATCAAGGTTGAAATGCAGGAAGAACGTACCCAGCAGAAGAACCGTGAGAAAGCCATGAAAATCATCCGTGCGCGTGTTGCTGACCATTTTGCTCAGATTGCTCAAGATGAACAAGACGCTGAGCGTAAGTCTACTATCGGTACTGGGGATCGTTCAGAGCGCATCCGTACTTACAATTTCCCACAAAACCGTGTCACAGACCACCGTATCGGCTTGACCCTCCAAAAACTAGATACCATTTTGTCTGGTAAATTGGATGAAGTTGTGGATGCCTTGGTTCTTTATGACCAAACACAAAAATTAGAAGAATTAAATAAATAATGAAATTAGCTCAATTATTTTCAGATTTTGAAGTAGAGTTGATAAGACAAGGAGAGGAAGCAGAAAGCCTCTCTTTTGTCTACCGTAGCCTAAAAAATCTCTCTTTTACGGACTTTGTTTTTACCCTTCAACAGGAAGTAACGGAAGAGGAAGAAGTTTTTGTTAAAGGAATTTTCCAGCAGTTAGCAACTCACAAACCAGCTCAGTATATCATCGGACAGGCAGATTTCTTTGGAATGCAGTTAAAAGTGGATGAGCGAGTTTTGATTCCTCGTCCAGAAACAGAAGAGTTGGTGGAACTTATCCTCACAGAAAATCCTGAGGAAAGTCTTAATATTCTAGATATCGGGACTGGAAGTGGTGCCATAGCTCTTGCATTAGCAAAAAACAGACCAGATTGGTCAGTAACAGCAGCAGATATTTCCCAAGCCGCCTTAGAGCTTGCATCAGAGAATGCTAAAAATCAAAATCTTAATATATTTTTTAAAAAATCTGATTGTTTTGCAGAAATTTCTGAAAAATATGATATAATTGTATCCAATCCACCCTATATCTCTCGTGAAGATGAGTCAGAGGTTGGTTTGAATGTTTTGCATTCAGAACCTCATCTAGCTCTCTTTGCAGATGAGGATGGCCTAGCTATTTACCGCAGAATTGCGGAAGATGCAAAAGACTATCTCACAGATGGTGGTAAGATTTACCTTGAAATTGGATACAAGCAAGGTCAAAGTGTTCCTGCGCTTTTTAGGAAACATCTTCCTGAAAAACGGGTACGAACACTCAAGGACCAATTTGGTCAAGATAGGATGGTTGTGGTTGATGATGGACAGGATTAGACAAGAGTTGGAAAAGGGCGGAGCTGTTGTTTTGCCTACAGAGACAGTTTATGGTCTCTTTGCTAAGGCCTTAGACGAAAAAGCTGTCGACCATGTTTACCAACTCAAACGTCGTCCTAGAGATAAGGCACTCAATCTTAATGTCGCTTCTCTAGAGGACATCTTGCACTTTTCAAAGAATCAGCCAACTTATCTAGAAAAAATTGTAGAGGCCTTTTTACCGGGTCCCTTGACCATTATCCTCGAAGCCAATGACCGAGTTCCCTATTGGGTCAATTCTGGTCTTTCAACGGTGGGATTTCGGATGCCGAGTTATCCCATTACACTGGATTTGATTCGAGAGACAGGACCCTTGATTGGGCCGTCTGCCAATATCTCGGGTCAGGCGAGTGGAGTGACCTTTGCTCAAATTCTAGAGGATTTTGACCAAGAGGTTTTGGGTCTGGAGGACGACGCTTTTCTAACTGGACAGGATTCGACTATTTTGGATTTGTCTGGAGACAAGGTGAAAATCTTGCGCCAGGGGGCGATTAAGCGAGAAGATATTCTTGCTCGGTTGCCAGAGATTTCTTTTGAGGAGGAATGAGATGCTAAGAGATTTGCAAGAAACAGATGTGAATGCTATATGTGAGATTAACCAAGAGGCTTTGGGTTATTCTTTTAGTCCAGAGGACACAGCTAGTCAACTAGCTAGACTGTCTCAGGATTCTCATCATTTCCTACTTGGCTATGAGGATGAGGTCAGCCATGTCCTACTTGGATATGTCCATGCTGAAGTTTATGAATCCCTCTATTCCAAAGCAGGATTTAATATTTTAGGCTTAGCAGTTTCGCCTCAAGCACAAGGACGAGGTATCGGTAAAAGCTTACTGCAAGGGTTGGATCAAGAAGCAAAAAGACGGGGTTATGGGTTTATCCGCTTAAACTCTGCTGATCATCGTCTGGGAGCTCATGCATTTTATGAAAAAGTTGGTTATACTTGTGATAAAGTGCAGAAACGGTTTATTCGCATCTTTTAGTATAATTTCTTAAACTAAAGGACCAGTCACACTATAAAGGAGAAGACCTATGATTTTTGATAAAGACGATTTTAAAGCATACGATGCTGATCTATGGAATGCTATTGCCAAAGAAGAAGAACGCCAACAAAACAATATCGAGTTGATTGCTTCGGAAAACGTGGTTTCCAAGGCTGTTATGGCAGCTCAAGGGTCTATCTTGACAAACAAATATGCCGAGGGTTACCCAGGACGTCGTTATTATGGTGGAACCGATGTAGTAGACGTGGTAGAAACTCTAGCTATTGAACGTGCAAAAGAAATTTTCGGTGCTAAATTCGCCAATGTCCAACCTCACTCAGGAAGCCAAGCCAACTGTGCAGCATATATGGCTTTGATTGAGCCTGGTGACACTGTAATGGGAATGGATTTGGCAGCAGGTGGACACTTGACCCATGGAGCTCCAGTTAGCTTCTCTGGTCAAACCTACAACTTCGTTTCTTATAGTGTGGATCCTGAAACGGAACTTTTGGACTTTGATGCTATCTTGAAACAAGCCCAAGAAGTAAAACCTAAACTAATCGTAGCAGGTGCTTCAGCCTACTCTCAAATTATTGACTTCTCAAAATTCCGTGAAATCGCAGATGCTGTTGGGGCTAAGCTTATGGTCGATATGGCCCATATCGCTGGTTTGGTGGCAGCTGGACTTCATCCAAGCCCAGTACCATACGCTCATATCACTACAACAACGACCCACAAAACTCTTCGTGGACCACGTGGTGGCTTGATTTTGACAAATGATGAGGACCTAGCTAAGAAAATCAACTCAGCTATTTTCCCTGGTATTCAGGGTGGTCCTTTGGAGCATGTTGTGGCGGCTAAGGCGGTTTCCTTCAAAGAAGTTTTGGACCCAGCCTTCAAGGAATATGCTGCCAATGTTATCAAAAACAGCAAGGCTATGGTTGAAGTCTTCTTGCAAGACCCTGATTTCCGTATCATCTCAGGTGGTACTGAAAATCACCTCTTCCTAGTGGATGTGACTAAGGTTGTAGAAAACGGAAAAGTTGCTCAAAACTTGCTGGATGAGGTTAATATTACCCTAAATAAAAATTCAATCCCTTACGAAACTTTGTCACCATTCAAGACAAGTGGAATTCGTATCGGAGCAGCAGCCATCACTGCACGTGGATTTGGTGAAGAAGAAAGCCGTAAAGTGGCTGAACTCATCATTAAAACTCTTAAAAATGCAGAAAATAAGGCTGTCTTAGAAGAAGTGAGAAGTGAAGTCAAAGCGTTGACAGATGCCTTCCCGCTATACGAGGACTAATACTTTTATGGACATTTATATTAAGAAAGCCATTATCCATCAGTTCAGCCCAGATGATACCGAGCTGTTTCTAGCGGATAAATTTCTCAATATCACTCCAAAAATCGAAGAATACCTGCGCAAAAAAATCGAACGTGTGTATTCAGATGAAGCTAAGACTGGGATTTTCGAAGAAGAAAATCCCTTCTTCAATCATATCACGGATGATTTGTTGGAGACATCAGTAACACTGGCTAATCTCTGGAAAGAGGAGTTTAGCATTTCTGAAAATCTCAAGACCAATGACTTGATTTTTGTTCAGTTTTCTAAAGAAGGCGTTGAGCATTTCGCTTTCTTGCGAATTGCCCTGCGGGAAACCTTGATTCACCTTGGAGGAGAAGTTGATAATCCAATCAAGCTAACTCAGAATAATCTTCCTGGATTTGGAACGGGAGCTGACGAGGCCTTGGTGGTCAATCTTCAAAGTCGCAAGTACCATCTCATCGAGAAACGGATCAAGTACAATGGGACTTTCCTGAACTATTTTTCAGATAATCTCCTAGCCGTTGCTCCCAAGATTTCACCAAAGAAATCCATCAAGGAATTGGAAAAAACGGCTCAGAGAATTGCTGAGACTTTTAACACAGATGATTTTCAATTCCAATCCAAGGTCAAATCAGCGATTTTCAACAATCTTGAAGAAAACAATGAATTGTCACCTGAAAAATTAGCCAACGACCTTTTTGATAACAATCTGACAGCTCGCTTGAGCTTTATTGACCAAGTCAAGGAAGCTGTACCAGAACCAGTCCAGTTCGATGAAATTGATGCTAGTCGCCAATTAAAGAAATTTGAAAATCAAAAACTTTCCTTGTCAAATGGAATTGAACTCATCGTTCCCAATAATGTATACCAAGACGCGGAATCTGTTGAGTTTATCCAAAATGACAATGGAACCTATTCTATCTTAATCAAAAATATCGAGGATATTCAAAGTAAATAATGTTTAAATTTATAAGAAGAATGCTAGTGCTAGCAGTCCTCCTTTTTGCTGGATACAAAGCCTATCACATTCGTCAGGATGTAAAGCAAGTCATGACCTACCAACCTATGGTTCGGGAAATCCTCAGTGAAAGAGATACTCCAGCCAATGAAGAGTTGGTGCTCGCCATGATTTATACCGAAACGAAGGGAAAAGAGCGGGATGTCATGCAGTCTAGTGAGTCTGCTAGTGGCGCTACCAATACCATCAATGACGATGCCTCTAGTATTCGCCAAGGGGTACAGACACTAACAGATAACCTCTATTTGGCACAGAGCAAAGGAGTAGATGTCTGGACCGCCGTTCAAGCCTATAATTTTGGACCTGCCTATATAGACTTTATCGCTCAGAATGGTAAGGAAAATACACTAGCATTAGCCAAGCGTTATTCCCGAGAAACGGTCGCTCCTATCCTTGGAAATACCACTGGGAAGACCTATACCTACATTAACCCAATTTCTATCTTTCATGGTGCAGAACTCTATGAAAATGGTGGAAATTATTACTACTCAAGACAGGTTCGCTTTAATCTCTATATCATGAAATTCTTTAATTTCTTCTAAGCATCTGGTTTTACCAGGTGTTTTTCACTATAAGCTTTCTTTAAGATTGTTTTATTACCCTAGAAAGGTAAAGGAGGGAATACCCTATGAGAAAGAAACTCTTTCTAACAAGCGCTGCAGTTCTGTGGGCAGCAACCGCTATGATGAGTGTCCACGCAGCAACAGATGTTCAAAAAGTAATCGATGAAACCTATGTACAACCTGAATATGTTCTTGGTTCTTCACTAACTGAAGACCAAAAAAATCAAACTCTTAGCAAACTTGGCTATGACGCATCGAAAGACACCAAAGATATCAAAACCATGACACCTGATATCTATTCGAAAATCATGAATGTGGCTAATGATGCTAGCCTACAGCTCTATTCATCAGCCAAGATTCAAAAGCTAGGTGATAAGTCGCCTCTAGAGGTCAAGATTGAAACGCCTGAAAATATCACCAAGGTAACGCAGGATATGTATCGTAATGCAGCAGTGACCCTGGGAGTTGAGCATGCCAAAATCACAGTTGCAGCTCCTATACCAGTTACAGGTGAGAGCGCCCTAGCTGGGATTTACTACTCGTTAGAGGCCAATGGTGCTAAAGTACCGCAAGCCAATAAAGACCTAGCCCAAGAAGAACTAAAAGCCTTGTCCGATATCAATGCTGAAAACAAGGACAAGTCAGGTTACGATGCCAATAAGCTCAATGCGGCTATGACAGATATCAAGGCAGGAATCGCAAAGGCAAAAGAAGCCAAAGGAAATCTGACAGAAGAAGATGTCCGCAAAATTGTTGAAGACACACTAAAAAACTACAAACTTGATCAGGTTATAACAGGAAACCAGGTCAATATCATCATCAATTTTGCACTTAACCTCTCAAAGAGTGACATTTTGAACAATGCTGATTTCACTAAAACCCTAAATGACCTCAAGGAAAGCATTGTCTCTCAAGCTGGAGATAGCTTTAAAAATATCAATCTCAACTTTGATGCCAATAAAGCGCTAGAAGACGGGGGCAACTTCTTTAGCTCCCTGTGGCAAGCCATTGTCAACTTCTTCAAGAGTTTTGGTGCTTAGGTCATTTCATGATATAATAGATGGTAGCAGAAATGTTGCCGTCTTTTTTTGTCGGCCGATAGAAAGTGAAAAATATGCTAAAGAAAAATGATATTGTAGAAGTTGAAATTGTCGATTTGAACCATGAAGGTGCTGGGGTTGCTAAGGTGGATGGTTTGGTTTTCTTTGTAGAAAATGCTCTACCAACTGAGAAAATCCTCATGCGAATCCTTAAGGTCAATAAAAAGATTGGCTATGGGAAAGTTGAAGAATACCTTACTTACTCTCCACATCGTAACCAAGACCTTGACCTAGCTTATCTACGCTCAGGTATCGCTGATTTGGGGCATCTTGCTTATCCAGAGCAGCTCAAGTTTAAAACCAAGCAAGTCAAAGATAGTCTTTACAAGATTGCTGGTATTACAGAAGTAGAGGTCGCTGAAACGCTCGGCATGGAACATCCAATCCAGTATCGAAACAAGGCCCAGGTGCCCGTTCGTCGAGTGAATGGTGTCTTGGAAACTGGTTTTTTCCGTAAAAATTCGCATGATCTCATGCCCCTTGAAGATTTCTTTATCCAGGATCCTGTCATTGACCAAGTCATAGTAGCCCTTCGAGATTTGCTTCGTCGTTTTGATTTAAAACCTTATGACGAAAAGGAACAGTCTGGCTTGATTCGAAATCTTGTAGTGCGACGTGGGCACTATTCAGGACAAATCATGGTCATTTTAGTAACAACTCGTCCGAAAGTTTTCCGAGTGGAGCAATTGATTGAACAAGTCATCAACCAGTTCCCAGAGATTGTGTCTGTCATGCAAAATATCAACGACCGAAATACCAATGCGATTTTTGGTAAGGAGTGGAAGACTCTTTATGGTCAAGACTATATTACGGACCAGATGTTGGGAAATGACTTCCAAATCGCTGGCCCAGCCTTTTACCAGGTCAATACAGAAATGGCTGAGAAACTCTATCAAACAGCTATTGACTTTGCGGAGTTAAGAGAAGATGATGTGGTGATCGATGCTTATTCTGGTATTGGAACCATTGGATTATCCGTTGCCAAGCATGTCAAAGAAGTCTACGGTGTTGAAGTGATTCCAGAAGCAGTAGAGAATAGCAAGAAGAATGCTACATTAAACAATATCACAAATGCCCACTATGTCTGCGACACAGCTGAAAATGCCATGAAGAACTGGCTCAAGGAAGGTATCCAACCAACCGTTATCTTGGTTGACCCACCACGCAAGGGCTTGACCGAAAGCTTTATCAAGGCAAGTGCTCAAACAGGAGCAGACCGCATCGCTTATATTTCATGTAATGTCGCAACCATGGCGCGTGATATCAAACTCTACCAAGAATTAGGATACGAGTTGAAGAAAGTCCAGCCGGTTGATTTATTTCCGCAAACGCATCATGTTGAGGCGGTAAGTTTGCTAGTCAAGGAGTAAAACGACGAAGATTAGCATT